>Ga0172366_10003038_pt1 | contig 13200 bp, 12 predicted proteins | sample LakKivSesite69cm_FD_114533 | JGI IMG/M metagenome (GOLD analysis project Ga0172366, IMG submission 114533) | Sediment microbial communities from Lake Kivu, Rwanda - Sediment site 69cm | ecosystem: Environmental > Aquatic > Freshwater > Lake > Sediment | place: Rwanda: Western Province, Lake... | reverse complement strand
TCTCCGTCACCCCGCTGCAAATGCTCAACGCTTTCAACGTCGTCGCCAACGGCGGCACGCTCTATCGCCCGCGCATCGTCCATCACGTCGCCGATGCGCAGGGCGTCGTGGTTCAGCCTTTCGAGCCCGAGATCGTCCGCACGCTGCCCATCAGCCCGGAGAACTGGTCGTTGATTCAGCAAGGCATGGAAGGCGCGGTGGCCTACGGCACGGCGCCGCGCGCGCGCATCGAGCGACTGCGCATCGCCGGCAAGACGGGCACGGCCCAGTTCTGCGACGACATTGCGTTGGAGATGGGCATCTGTGGCGTCGGACTGGAACAGCCGACCCACGCCTGGTTTGCGGCTTTTGCACCGGTCGAGTCACCGGAAGTTTCTGTCATCGTTTTTCTGTACAACGGCGGCGAAGGTTCGACGATGGCGGTGCCGGTGGCCCACGACATTCTGGAATATTATTTCAAACGCAACGAGGCCACACCTGCGTCCTGACGGCGTATTGCATGGATTGTTCATTCCCCTGCCCCTCCCCCTTTCGGATTTTTTCCAATCCTGTTTCCTGTGCTATAATGCCACTGATTGCCAGAGGGGGAATCTGTGAGCCCGGAACCGATCACCATCAAAGGCCTTCGCCAGGGGCTGCTCGTCGCCCTGGGGGAGGGAGCTTGGAGCGCTGGCCTGCACGCGTTGGAGGCCCGTCTTAGCGCCAGCCCTTCCTTCTTTCGCGGCGGCCACGTTGCGCTCGACGTCGGGACGCGGACCTTGAGTCACTCCGAGATCGAAGATGTGCGCGCGCTGCTGGCCCGTCACCAGGTCGAATTGTGGGCCGTGGTCAGCAAGAACCCCGCCACGGAGGCGGCTGCGCAGGAACTGGGGCTGGTCATTGACCTCGGCCTGCCCCGCCCGCGCGGGCCAGAGACTGTGTCCGAAGGCGGCGAAGAGCCTGCCATCGAAGGAGCTGGCCCTGAGCCTGTCGAAGGAGCTGGCCCTGAGCCTGTCGAAGGGCTGGTCGTGCGGCGCACGCTTCGCTCTGGCCAGCGCCTGCGCCACCCGGGCCACATTGTCGTCATCGGCGACGTCAACCCTGGTGCAGAAGTCATTGCCGGGGGTGACATCGTCGTGTGGGGTCGCGTGCGTGGGTTGGTACACGCCGGGGCGTTGGGCGACCAGGGGGCCGTGATCTGCGCCCTCGACCTGGCTCCCACGCAACTCCGCATTGCCGGGCTTATCGCTCGCTCCCCGGAGGAGCACCGGCGCAAGCCTGTACCGGAGGTAGCCGTGGTGCGTGAAGGACAGATTGTGGCCGTGCCCTGGCACGGCGGTAGTGTGGGGCGGGGAGGGTAAGGAGGGCCGATGGCGGCAAGAGTAATTACCATTTCTTCCGGCAAAGGCGGAGTAGGCAAGACGACCATCGTGGCCAACCTGGGCGTGGCGCTGGCCATGCGGGGGCAGCGCGTGGTGGTCATTGATGCCGACGTTGGACTGCGCAACCTGGACGTGATGTTGGGACTCGAGAACCGCATCGTCTACGACCTGGTGGACGTGATCGAGGGGCGTTGCCGGCTGCGTCAGGCGCTCGTGCACGACAAGCGGCTTTCGGAGCTCTTCCTGCTTCCCGCCGCGCAGACCCGCGACAAGACCGCCGTCCAACCTGACGACATGGTGCGCGTGTGCGAGAGCCTGCGCGAGCAGCACGACTTTATCCTGGTTGATTCCGCCGCCGGCATCGAGCAGGGTTTCCGCTACGCGATTGCCCCCGCCGACGAGGTCCTCATCGTCACCAACCCGGAGGTGGCCGCCGTGCGCGACGCCGACCGCGTCATCGGCCTGCTCGAGGCGGAGGAGAAAGGCCCTGCCCGGCTGATCATCAACCGCATCAAGCCAGACATGGTGCGGCGCGGCGAGATGCTGGACATCGCCGACGTCGTCGAGCTGCTGGCGATTGACCTCATCGGCATCGTGCCGGAGGATCAGGCCATCCTGATTGCCACGAACCGGGGAGAGCCGCTCGCTTTCTCCAGCGACAGTTCCTCGGCCGGCCGCGCATTTCACAACATCGCTCGCCGGCTGTTGGGAGAGGACGTGCCATTCTTGACGCTGCGCGAGACCGGTGTGCTCGGGCGGCTGTTCCGTTTTGTGCGCTCCGAGGGGGATTGACCATGGGAGTCTTTGAACGCCTGCTAGGCCGTCGTGCCAAATCGTCGAGCGGGGCAGTCGCCAGGGAGCGGCTGCGATTGGTGTTGGCCCACGATCGGTCCGACATCTCGCCCGCGCTGCTGGAAACGCTCAAGGACGAAATCGTCACGGTGATTTCGCGCCACGTCGCCATTGACGCCGAGGGCGTCGAAGTGACCTTTTCCCAGAGCGCGCACGAAACGCGCCTGGTGGCCGACATTCCCTTGTCGCCCCAGCGCAGACGGCGTAAGAATTCATAATGGTGAAGCTGCGATTCTGGCGGCACTTTGATTACGTGCTGCTCCTGGTGACGATCCTGTTGACCGCCTACGGCGTGTTGATGATCTACAGCGCCACCCTGGGTAGTCTTGATCCTGCTTTACAGGCTGCGTGGCGGCGGCAGGCGATGTTCGGCGCGGCCGGGGTCGGTTTGATCTTCATCCTGGCCGCGATCCCGCGCGATTACCAGTGGCTCGGCGACTTCTGGTGGCTGGCCTTCCTCCTGGCCGTTGCCCTGTTGGTGCTCGTCCTCTTCTTCGGGGAAAGCCAGATTGGCCAGGTCAGCGGTTGGTTCAACCTGGGCTTTTTCCGCTTCCAACCCTCCTTCCTGGCGATGGATCTGCTCATTATATCGGTGGGGGCCGTCCTCGGCCGGCGGCGGAAGCGACGTGGCTCCACGGATCCCCCGCTCTTTGGAACGCCCAAGACGAGCCTGCTCGAGGAGACCGCCGAACGCCCGGATTTCGTGAGTTACCTGGCCTCTGTCGTGATGGCGTTCGGCCTGGCGGCGTTGGTCTTTCTGGAACCCGACATGGCGACCGCCGCCGTGTTTGTCTTCATGTGGCTGGCCATGCTGTTTACGTCGGACGTGCGGCCGCGCTACATGGTGCTCACGGCGCTGCTTGGGCTGGGGGCATTGATTCCCATGTGGGAGTTGATGGCGCACTACCCGTACATGCGCAATCGCCTGTTGGGTTTCCTGAACCCCGGCAGCAATCCCGACGTCAAATACCAACTCGAGCAGGCGTTTATCGCCATCGGCTCAGGTGGGCTGTTGGGTAAAGGGCTCGCCCAGGGCACGCAGAGCCAGCTCCGCTACCTGCCTGTCCGCCACACGGACTTCATCGTTGCGGTCCTGGCCGAGGAACTCGGCTTTGTCGGTGTGATGCTGCTGTTTGCCCTCTACCTGGTGCTCTTTTTCCGCCTGCTGCGGATCATCCTCATTGCGCCGGATGCGTATGGCCGGCTGCTGGCGACGGGCACGCTGGCCATGATCCTGTCCCAGGCTGTGGTCAACATCGGCATGAATCTGGGGTTGCTGCCCGTTGCAGGGCTGCCGCTGCCTTTCATCAGTTACGCCCCTGCTGCGCTGCTGACGGCAATGATCGGCATCGGGATGGCCGAGAACGTCGTGATGCGCCACAAGAGGTTGGAGTTTTGAGGTGGACGATGGGGCGAGGGCAAGTGTGGCGCTGGCGCGGGGCGAGAGTCGCTACGGGAGCGTGGCGACGGCTCTCGAACGCATTGCAGACCAGGTCAGGCTGAGCACCGTTCGCCGGGTCCTGGTCAAGCCCAACTTCGTCTCGGTCAGCCACCAGTTGGCAGCCACGCACGTGGACGCTGTCCGTGCTGTCCTCGGCTTTATCCGCGCTCGTTACGCCGGCTCCATCGTCGTCGCCGAAGGGGCTGCGCTGTCCCCAACCTGGGAAGGCTTCCACAACTTTGACTACGAGCGGCTGGTCGAGGAGTATGGCGTCGAATTGGTGGACCTCAACGCCGACGATGCCGTACCGGTGCAGATCTACGACCGCCGCCTGCGCCCGCTGACGGTTTACCTGGCGCGCCGTGTCGTCGAAGCCGACTATCGCATCTCCGTCGCCCCGCCCAAGACGCACGATCTGGTCCTCGTCACACTCGCCGTCAAGAATATAGTGATGGGGTCGCTCGTCAATCCCCAGGCCGGCCGGCGCAGCGGGGGCATGCCGGGGCTGGCGCAGCGGCTGGCGGGACTGGCGCCCAAGTGGGTGTGGCAGTCGGGTCTGGCGGAGTGGGGCAAAGGTACACTCCTGGGGCGGCCGGGTGGGTCGAGCAAGATGGCCATGCACCAAAGTATCCCCGTTCTCAATCTGAACCTGGCGCGGGTGGCTCCCCACGTCTGGCCACACCTGGCGGTGATTGACGGCTGGGAGGGCATGGAGGGAGAGGGGCCTGGCCAGGGGCATGCGGTCCCCTGGCGGGTGGCGCTGGCCGGCACGGATTCACTGGCGGTGGACGCGCTCACTGCGCACCTGATGGGCTTCGACCCGGCGCTCGTCGGGTACCTGCAATACTGCCGCCAACTTGGGCTGGGGGTGGGGGACGTGGGGCAGATCGAGGTGGTGGGCAACGTCGCGCCGGACGATGCCCGGCGTCCCTTTGCGCCCCATCCCGCGTACCGGCGCCAGTTGGCCTGGCGGCTGGATGGGGTGGAGCGGTACCTGGGTTGACCTGGCCCACGACTTGGTCTATACTTTAGTCAAGGAACGGACTGGGTGCGGCGAAGATGGAGGTAGAAAGTATGAGCACGACCCTGGAAAAGGCCAAGTCCAATCATTCACTACCTGCTGATACTGCCTGGCTGTTCCCAGAGTATGACTTTGAGGCCATAGACCTGGAACATCACGGTGGGGTGATCATCGAACGGCTGCTGGAACGGGGCACGTGGGAGCAGGTTCGCTGGCTGTTCGCCACCTATGGCGAGGAGCGCGTGGCCGGGTGGGTGCGCCGGCACGGGTTTCGCCTGCTCTCGAAGCGTTCGTTTGCCCTGTGGCGGTTGGTGTTGGGAATCACAGACTACGTCGCGCCCGAGTGGGCCGTGGAGGCGCGCAGGGCGGAAGCATGGTAGGCTTTTACGAGCGACTGTCAAATATGCAGACCGTTCCAGTTTCCTGGCGGTTGCCATCCGGGCGTTGGCTTACTTTGAGGACGCTGAACAACAGCCCATGCCCAGACTGTTGGCACCGGTGCAGTGGGCCGACGTGCGGGTCTATTGCGAAACGGCAGCGCGCCGGCTGGCACGCCGGTTGAGCGGCCTGGATTAAGAACCGTTGCAAAATACGCCATTGCTGGTATTATAACACCCTTATCCCGAAGGAAAGGAACTGGAGCACACCTATGGCCGAAACGATCCCTTCTGACTTTATCCGTGATGCTGTCAAGGAAGACCTGGCGACGAACAAATTCGGCGGGCGCATCCACACGCGTTTTCCCCCGGAGCCGAATGGCTACCTGCACATCGGGCACGCCAAGGCCCTGTCCATTAACTTTGGCGTTGCGGCGGATTTCGGCGGGCGATGCAACCTGCGCTTCGACGACACCAACCCCGCCAAAGAAGAAGGCGAGTACGTCGAGGCGATCGTCGAAGACGTGCGCTGGCTCGGCCACGACTTTGGGGACCGCATCTACTATGCCTCGGATTACTTTGAGCAGATGTACGAGTACGCCGAACAGCTCATCAAGAAAGGCAAAGCCTACGTGGACGACCTGAGCGCCGAAGAGACCCGTGAATACCGCGGCACGCTGACCGAGCCGGGCAAGGACAGCCCCTACCGCGACCGCCCGGTCGAGGAGAACCTGGACCTGTTCCGGCGCATGCGCGCGGGCGAGTTTCCCGACGGCTCCCGCACACTGCGGGCCAAGATTGACATGGCCTCGCCGAACATGAACATGCGCGACCCGGTGATGTACCGCATCCTGCACACGTCCCACCATCGCACGGGCGATACGTGGTGCATCTATCCGATGTACGACTGGGCGCACGGGCTGGAAGACTCGATCGAGGGCATCACGCACTCCCTCTGTTCGCTCGAGTACGAGGACCACCGCCCGTTGTACGACTGGTTCCTGGACCAGTTGGAGATCTACCATCCTCGCCAGATCGAGTTCGCCCGCCTCAATCTCAATTACACCGTCATGAGCAAGCGCAAACTGTTGCGCCTGGTGCGGGAGGGGCACGTTGCCGGGTGGGACGATCCGCGCATGCCCACGCTTTCTGGGATGCGGCGGCGCGGCTACACGCCGGAGGCGATCCACATCTTCTGTGAGCGCATCGGCGTGGCCAAGGCCGATAGCGTCGTGGACGTCGCGCTGCTCGAGCATTGCGTCCGCGAAGACCTGAACAAGCGCGCGCCGCGTGTAATGGGCGTCTTGCGGCCCCTGCGCGTCGTCATCGAAAACTACCCGGAAGACCTGGTGGAAGAGATGGATGCCGTGAACAACCCGGAGGACGCCAGCATGGGCACGCGCAAGGTGCCCTTCTCGCGCGTGTTGTACGTCGAGCGCGATGACTTTCGCGAGGAGCCGCCGCCCAAGTTCTACCGCCTGGCCCCCGGGCGCGAGGTGCGGCTGCGCTACGCCTACTTTATCAAGTGCATGGGCGTGGTGAAGGACGAACGCGGCCAACTGGTCGAGCTGCGCTGCACGTACGACCCGGCGACCAGGGGGGGCGACGCGCCGGACGGGCGCAAGGTCAAGTCCACGCTGCACTGGGTCTCGGCGGCGCACGCATTTGAGGCCGAGGTGCGCTTGTACGAGCGCCTTTTCACAAAGCCTAATCCAGAGGAAGACGCCGACTTCACGGCCAACCTGACTCCGAACTCGTTGGAAGTGTTGACCTCGTGCCGCGTCGAGCCTGGCCTGGCGAGTGCACGGCCAGGGGAACGTTTCCAGTTCGAGCGGGTGGGCTACTTTTGCGTGGACCCCGATTCGACGGCGGGGAAACCCATCTTCAACCGGACGGCGTCATTGCGTGACGAATGGGCCAGGATTGAGAAAGCGAGTCAGCGAGTCAGCGGATGAGCGCATGGGCGAATGAACGAATATACGAATGAACGGATGGGCGGAGTGCTCTATGAGCAAATCGAGGGGAAAGCCAATCCCTCATAACCTGTCGCTCAGGGACCAATCCTTCGTGGATCGAGAGCAGGAACTCAAGCAGGTCTCTCAGGCCCTGCTTGACCCCAATATTCCAATTGTCACTATCGTTGGGGCTGCCGGTATCGGCAAGACAGCCCTGGCCCTGGAGTTGGTCTATCGCTTGCTGGAACAAGGTCAGTTTGCCGGCGGTATCTGCTGGGTATATTGCCCGGCCAACGACAATGCCCTGGACACGATCCTGCACACTATCCAGGTGACCTTTGACCTTGCGCCCGCGCCGGTGCTCCGCCGGGAAGTGCGCCGCTATCTGCGCACGAATCCATGCCTGCTCATCCTGGATGGTTATGAGGTGGTGTCTCAGGATATGGAGGTCATGGCCTTCCTGGAGCGGCTGCCGGAGCCGAGCAAGGCTTTGTTGACCAGCCGGCAAGACATTTATCTGGGACATAACTGGTCGCTCAGGCTTGCTGGCCTGCCTCTCGAAAGCGCCATTCGCCTCTTCCTGGATACAGCCAGTCGCCGCGGGTTGGAGGTATCCCCTGAACAAACTCCACTGGTCGCCGAAATCTGCCAGCCTTTTGATGGCAACCCTTTGGCAATTCGTATGGCTGCATCCTGGGCTGTGTCCATGCCCCTGAACATTATCAAGCAGCGCATCGTCAGTGATTGGAAGGCTTCAATCTTGGAAGCGGGGTTTGAAGCCGCCTGTGAGATGTTGAGTACGGAGGCAAAAGTGCTGCTGCGCCGCCTGGCTGTTTTCGTCGTTGACGTGGACGACAAGGCGATTGAGGATGTGTGTCAGGTAGAGGACTGGCAGGCGGCATGGTCAGAGTTGCTCGATTTGTCTCTTGTGAGGGAACAAGATGGACGCTATTCCTTGTACCCTGGAGTGCGGGCTTTTGCCCTGAAGTTGTTGGAGGAGGCAGGAGAGCGAGAACAGTACGAGGAACGTTCGGCAGCGCATTTTCTGGCGTTAGCACAGTCGGGTGTAGGAAGACTCTTCTGGGGTGAAGCAAGTGTTGGTATGGCTATTGCTCGGAACGAACGGGCCAACATGCTGGCTGGACAGGAATGGTATTGGGTCCATGCACGTTGGGATGAAGTCATCACTTATGGCCATGCGCTGGATCAGCTATTTGGTGTGGCTGGTCTTTGGGAAGACCGTCCGGCAGTCCTTCAAAGAGCAGTTGAGGCCAGCCAGAAGAAAGGAGATGCCGGAGAGAAAGCGCGCCTGTTAGGCGATCTGGCGATTGCTCACCAGCAATTGGACGATCTGAAGGAGACCTCGCATGCTTTTGGCAATCTGAGCATCATCTTCGGAGAGCAAGAAGATTCCCAGCAGGAACTTTATCTGGCGAGGAATGTTGAGTTAATGCAACGGATTGGAGATTTCGAGGCTGAGGTCGCTGCTCTGTCTCAAGCTCTTACGTTGAGCCTCAGAGTGGCCCCCCGCCTTATCCTGGGAACCGCACGCGAAGTTGTGGACTATGGAAAATCACTCATCGCTCAGGACCAATATTCCCGCGCCCTTGTCTTGACTACGAAACTAGGCGTGGTATTGGACGAGATCGAGCGAGAAGCGGGTACGGTGCAAGTATCCCCTGTATCTTCTGGAGATGCTGGACCTCGTCATTTGATCAAGGAATCAGCCTCTACGTACCAGGCGATGGCTTCCTACGACCATCAAGTAATTGAGGTGACAGCCTTGCTGAAGGATGCGCTCTCTGTGATCGCTTCCGTCGCCTCAGTGCGGATAGACGGCTCGCCGCCAGCCCAATATGATCGAGCTCTCCAGGCCCTTGAACTGGCCCGCCGGGTGGATGAGGCGACAGGGGGCGTGTTGGAGTTGGTCCCATGGGTGCACACAGCCAGCGGCTACGAGTTCGTGGGATTGGAAGAAGCAGGCAGATGGCCACCGCGCCTGGCTTACCTGGTACGTCTGGCCGACTGGTACGAACGGGGCGAGAACTGGGCTGCTGCCGTTGACGTCTATCGCCAGGCCCGTGCACTGCTTGACCCGGACAAAGGCGAAGGGAAACTGAGACGTTATACAGAACTCGGCTTCCGCCTGGGCCTCTGTCTCGAACAGGACGGGCGTTGGTCAGAGGCACTGGAGCAACAAGAGAAAAACGTCGCCGGGTACAGGGAACTCGGTAACCTGTACGGCAAGGCTAGTGCCTACATGGAGATGGGCCACATCTATCAGATGATGAACGTCTACGACCTGGCTTTGCTCTACTATGGCGAATCCTATTACCTTTATCAGCAGGCTGCTGAGCAGACCGCCGACGAGGCTGCCCGCCAGTCGGCTCAGCGAGGGATGGCCGACGCTAAGGAATCGGTGGGCAGTTTGGAATTCCAGGTAAAAGTACTTCCCAAGGCGCTCACCGACCTGGAAGAAGCGGAGAAACTCTACATCACTTTGGGTATGCCGGGCAAGGCGGCCATCGTCCGCCAAACCTTGGAGCGTGCCCAGGTTCTGGCAGGAGGTGCTCGTGGTGGATGAACCCATTGCCGTCAGACGGGCGAAGATGCTCCCCCGATGGGGATTGAAGCAGGCGCCTCCATTCTCCGGTGTGCCACCCAAGGATGATCCTAAGCAACTGGCTTGCCTGTTTACCGGTCGCCGGGAGGAGTTGGAGCGGATGATTCTGCCACTCCTGGATGGGCGTAACGTGCTGGTGCGAGGCATGTGGGGTGTTGGCAAGACCACCTTCATCCTACAAACGCTTCATGAACTCTCCTACCAGGCCGGCCTGCTCAAGGAGCGATTGCTGCCTATCTATATAGACAACTTCAAAGGCGGCACTCTGGTAGAGTTCCATCGTCTCATCCTGTTTGCGCTGGCCACTGCCCTGGCCAGCAAGGATGAGGAGGCCAGGAACATTCTGGAGGCCATGCGTGGTATCAGTGTCAGCCACAAGCGCGCGAAAACCGTCCGGGGGAAGTTTGAACTCAACCTGTTCACGGTAGCCTCGTTGGGCGGCGAGGCAGGTGTGGAGGTCGGCACAGAGAGGCAGTGTGGTCCAGACAATCCCGAGTACTGGGTGGAGGAACTGCTGAAGCGAGCCCATAAGCGCTTCCAACACGTCGTCATCGCCATAGACGACCTGGACAAGACAGACCCGCGTCCCGACAAATATCTCCAGGTGCGCACCATGTTCGACGGTGCTTTGCCTCTCCTGCGGAGCGATAAGTGCGCATTCATCCTCACCGGCCGCACACTGACTGTGGCCCAGGATATCTACGGGGCGATCCTGGGCATCTTTCACCGTCAACTGCAACTCCCTGTCCTCAAACCGGAGGAGCTGCGCGAGATTGCAGTCAAGACCCTCAACCTGGCGCGCCAGGCAGAACGGACGGACGTTTTCCCGTTCAGCGATGAGGTGATTGCCGAGATCGCGGCCAAGTCCCTGGGCATTCCCCGCCAGTTCAATCTCAACTGTGCCGACGTGCTCGAAGCAGCGGTGCGGCTGGGACACGAAACCCTAGATGCCGAGGCTTTTGCGCGCTGTTTCGCCGACGTGCAGGCTACTATCAGCGCTGACGTGGAAGCCCAGATGCGGTACCTCCTGTACGTTGCTCACGAGCACGGTGGGTTTTCTCAGGACAACCGCAAGGCTTTGAGCGAACTGGGATGGGGAGATTTCCTGGAGGTACTACCCCTGCTGGACTACCTGGTGCAACGGGACCTCATGGTTCGTCAGGATCATGCTGGCGGAATGCAGTTTATTGTCTCGCCCCGGGCCACAAAGGCAGCGGAGTTGTCACCGCCGTCGCCATTATTTCGCGTGTAGGCAGGCTTTCGAGCCTGCTGGCAGCCGTGAAAGACTGCCCCACGGGCGACTTGGAAGGAGATGATTATGACCATTCGCGTTCGTTTTGCTCCCAGTCCCACCGGCAAACTACACATCGGTGGTGTTCGGACAGTCGTTTTCGATTGGCTCTTTGCGCACAAGATGGGCGGCCAGTTCATCCTGCGCATCGAGGACACTGACCGGACGCGGTACGATCCAGAGGCCATCTTGACCATCATGGACGGCCTGCGTTGGTTGGGGCTGGAGTGGGACGAGGGGCCAGACCTGGAGGAATTGCAGCGTGTGGGTGTGGGGGACGCCGAGAAATACGCTGTTGGCGGGCCGGTTGGTCCGTACATCCAGTCAGGGCGGCTGGCGTTATATAAACAGGTGGCGGAGGAATTGGTCAAGCGGGGCGCGGCCTATCGTTGCAATTGTTCGCCGGAGCGGTTGGAGCAAGTGCGCGAAGCGCAGCGGACGCGCAAACAACCGCCGATGTACGATCGTCACTGCCGTGACCTTCCGCCGGGCGCGATTTCACCTGATGAGCCCCACGTCATCCGGCTCAAGGTTCCACTGACAGGTCAAACGATCGTCCAGGATGGGATCAGAGAGGACGTGGTGTTCGACAATGCAACTCTGGACGACCTGGTCCTCCTCAAGTCGGACGGTTTTCCTACGTACCATCTGGCGGTGGTAGCGGACGATCACGACATGGGGATCACGCACGTCACCCGCGATGACCGATGGATCTCCACGGCCCCCAAGCACGTTCTGCTCTACCAGGCGCTGGGATGGGAGGCCCCCATCTTCTGTCACCTTCCGTTGGTGAACGGCACTGACGGCAGGCCGCTGTCAAAGCGCCACGGCTCGACTTCCGTCGCTCAATTCCACGACCAGGGCTACCTGCCAGAAGCGCTGTTTAACTTCCTGGCCTTTCTGGGGTGGGCGCCAGGAGAGGGAGAGCAGCAGGAAATTTTCAGCCGCGAGGAGTTGATCGAGCGCTTCGACCTGTTTCGGGTGAATACTGCGCCTGCCGTGTTCTCCTACGACAAACTGGACTGGATGAACGGCGTCTACATCCGCAGCTTGCCTGAAGGTGTGTTGCTAGAGCGGTTCCTGCCCTTCTGGCAAAAGGCCGGCCTGGCGCCGGACCCGTGCCCGGAGGAGACGCGCAAGATGCTCGCGCGGATCGTTCCACTGGTGCAGGAGCGGCTGAAAAGGCTGGGCGAAATCGTCGAATGGACCAGGTTCCTGTTCCAGGACATCGAGACGCCCCCAGCGGAGGTGCTGGTGGGCAAGAAGATGACGCCCCAGGCGAGCCTGGCGTCGCTCAGGCGGGCGCGGGATCTGCTTGTGCAGGTAAAGCCGTTCGAGCCGGAGGCAATGGAGCCGCCGATGCGGGCGCTGGCGGAGGAGTTGGGCGTCAAGCCCGGCTCACTGTTCGAGATCGTGCGCTGGGCGACGACGGGGCAGAAAGTCGCGCCGCCGCTGTTCGGTTCGCTGGCGATCCTGGGGCGGGAACGAACGCTGGCCCGGTTGGATGCAGCCGAGGCGGTCCTGGCAGCTTCAGTGTAAAGTAGGTGGCGAATGGAGGCCAAAATTCCGATTATTACTGAGCGTCGTCGCATCCCGATGCGAACCATCCGCGCTGTGGTAAAACAGATAGCGGACAAGTTCCAGCCGGAGAAAATCATCCTCTTTGGCTCCTATGCCTATGGCAGGCCCAGGCCAGAAAGCGATGTGGATTTGCTAGTCGTGATGGAGACTCCCTTGCGCAACCGGGAACAGGCGGCACAAATCGCCCGCGCCATAGACTACCATTTCGGGCTGGATCTGTTGGTTCGCAGTCCACAGCAACTGGCCGAACGCCTGGCGTTAGGTGATTTCTTCCTGCAAGAGATCACAGAGAAGGGGAAGGTGCTCTATGCGCGCTCTCACACAAGAATGGATTGACAAAGCCGAAGGAGACTTTCACACTGCCGGGCGGGAGATGCGGGCCAGGAAAGCGCCCAATTATGATGCGGTTTGTTTCCATTGCCAACAGTGTGTCGAAAAGTACATGAAGGCGTACTTGCAGGAACGTGATCAACGGTTCCCTTTCGTTCACGACCTGATTGAACTGCTGGAACTTTGCCTGCCGTATGATGGCGCATTCGAGTTGCAGCGGGATTTGTTGAAGGACCTCACCAAATATGCAGTGGAGTTCCGTTATCCCGGTGAGTTGGCGACCAAAGAGGATGCCAGAGTGGCGTTCCAGGCGATGAAGGTAGTGCGCGCTTTTCTGCGCCAGAGGTTGGGGTTACTTGTGGAATGAT
>Ga0172366_10003037_pt1 | contig 13202 bp, 9 predicted proteins | sample LakKivSesite69cm_FD_114533 | JGI IMG/M metagenome (GOLD analysis project Ga0172366, IMG submission 114533) | Sediment microbial communities from Lake Kivu, Rwanda - Sediment site 69cm | ecosystem: Environmental > Aquatic > Freshwater > Lake > Sediment | place: Rwanda: Western Province, Lake Kivu... | reverse complement strand
TGTCGCCCTTACCACTGAAAAGATAGGCGTAGTGGTATCCGGCGTCAACGGCCATACAGGTTATTCTATCGTATCCCGGACCTCCGTTGGCGTCACATATCCGAGACCAGGCCAGGTCAGAGAGGTCTAACATCCAGGTTTCTCCATTCCCGGTCCCTTCGCCACCATAGGTTATTACTCTGTTGCGGGGAGAATCACAAACCAGCCCAAAAAAAGCTTTGTTAGGTGGAATATTCTCGGTTTCCAGAGAATCCCATGCAAAAGTAGCGAGGTTGAAGGCCCAGGTATCGGACATTTTCCCGGAGTCTAGGGCATACATGCCTCCATACATGATCATCCTGTAACCGTTAGGATCATAGACATACCCTGCGCCCCCTCTGCTGTGGGGCTTGGTATCAGCAGCTACAAATCGCCATTTGGAGCTATCCGGATTAAAAACCCAGGTTTCATCCAAGGCGTTGCCGGAGGAATCGTAGCCTCCAAAAATAAAAATCCTGTCGGCCACAGGATCGTATGCGCATCCAGCCCAGGATCTAGGGGCCGGCGCGGTATCTATCGCAACGGATTCCCAGGTCATGGTGGAGACATCAAAATACCAAGTGTCGTTGAGATCCGCTGGTTGGCTTGAAACCGTCTTGCCGCCGAAAACGAAAATCTTGTTTAGACCTTTGACATAGCAGGCGCTCTGAGACATTCTGGGCACTGGCTTCGTAAGGGTGTCCGTGATCACCTCTCGCCAGGCACTGTCCCTGAGGGAGAAATACCACAAGTCGTTCATGGCGTATCCCCGATAGTCTTCTCCAAAGAGAACAAAGATCGCGGTGCAATCAGGCACATAACAGATGCTGTGGCAGAAACGCCCTGGCGGCAGGAGCGTGTCCGCAGGAGCTATCTTATTCCAGCATGCCGCCCGGAGAACCGAGACCAGACCTAAACCCAGAAACAGTCTTCCCATCCGTGAGAAGTTTAACCCGAGACTCCCTCCCTTTTCAACAGCTAGCTCCCTTAGCCCGGCTGTTTGCGCCCGCCCTCTTGCCCGGCTCATAATTTCGGGTGTTTGTCAAGGTGATTTCCGCGGGCATCCGTGGAGTGGAGGCTTTTCCCGTAGAGGTTGAGGTTGACCTGAGCCCGGGCATGCCCTACTTTGCCCTTGTCGGCCTGCCAGAGGCCGCGGTGAAGGAGTCAAGAGAGCGCGTCCAGTCAGCCATGTCCAACTCGGGGTTCTTCTTCCCCCTGAAGAAGATGCGCATCAACCTTGCGCCCGCTGACATCAAGAAGGAGGGAACCGCGCTTGACCTGCCAATAGCGATAGGCATCCTCGCGGCCGCGGGGAACATTCCAGCCGGAAGACTTGAAAAATTCCTTGTCCTGGGCGAGCTCTCGCTTGATGGCAAGCTCAGGGGGGTCAAGGGAGCCCTGCCCTCGGCTGTCCTCGCGAGGGACATGGGTCTTGATGGCATCGTTGTTCCCGCAGACAACGGCCCGGAGGCCGCGGTGGTAGAAGGAATAAAGGTTTATGCCCTGGAAGACCTTTCCGGAGCCGTGGAGTTCTTCCGTGGGGGCTCGTTTTCCCCATGCCAGCTGGACAGGGAAAAGGCTTTCAACGACTACAGCATCTACGATGTGGACTTCTCCGAGGTAAAGGGCCAGGAGCACGCGAAGAGGGCCCTTGAGGTCGCGGCCGCGGGCGCGCACAATGTGCTGATGATAGGCCCGCCCGGCTCTGGCAAGACCATGCTCGCGCGCAGGGTCCCGACCATACTGCCGATGATGGTCCTGGAGGAATCCCTTGAGACCACCCGTGTCCACTCTGTCGCGGGCCTCATAGAACCGGGTCAGGCCCTTGTCGCGACCAGGCCCTTCCGGGCTCCCCACCATACCATATCCGATGTTGGCCTCATAGGCGGAGGCTCCTATCCCAGGCCAGGCGAGGTTTCCCTCGCGCACAACGGCGTTCTTTTCCTTGACGAGCTCCCGGAGTTCACCCGTGGCGCGCTGGAGGTCCTCCGCCAACCCATGGAGGACGGCTATGTGGTCATCACCAGGGCAAAGGCATCGGTCCGTTTCCCGGCCAGGTTCACCCTGATAGCCGCGATGAACCCCTGCCCCTGCGGCTACTACACCGATCCCCGGCACAACTGCACATGCAGTGCTCACCAGATAAAGACCTACACCGGCAGGATATCCGGCCCCTTGCTAGACAGGATAGACATACACATAGAGGTTCCCGCGCTCAGCTACGACGAGCTAAAGTCAAAGCGTGAGGGCGAACCATCAGAGAAGATACGCGGGCGCGTCCTGGCCGCGAGGGAACGCCAGGCCGCTAGGTTCACGGGCGAGCGCGGGGTCTATTTCAACGCGCACATGACCGCGAGGCACATAAAGCGCCACTGCGCGGTGGACGAGGCCTCGGACGCCCTGCTCCGGGCGGCCATAGAGCGGTTCGGCCTCTCCGCGAGGGCGTATTCCCGCGTCCTAAAGGTAGCGAGAACCATAGCTGATCTTGAAGCCTCGGATAACATCCAGGCCCACCACATATCCGAGGCTATACAGTATCGGGTCCTGGACAGGGCGACCTGGGGAAAGTATGGATAAAGATTCCTCGCCTGAGGACCCTCAGGACAAACCCCCCCGCCTCGGTTGGTTGGTCTGGGCATACCTGGGCGTCCTGGTGGTTCTCTCTTTCGTCCCGAGTCCAGTTGGAGAGGGTGGGCCATACTGGACTGACAAGGCCTTTCACTTCGCTGGCTACTTTTTCCTTGTCTATTTCTTCCTACTGGCGACCCGTGGCAAGGGCAGGCCATTTGCCCTGGTCATGGCCGCGGCCATAGCCCTGCTCACCGAATCCGTCCAGGATCTCCTTCCCTGGCGGCAGGCCACATTGTGGGACGCGGCCTGGGGAATAGCGGGCGCCTCCGCGGCCATCGCCCTACCCAGGAAAGCGATGCTCTGGCTCCTGGCGAATTTCTCAACCTGTTTTTTCGTGGGCTATCTGCCAAAGGCACCGGGCACCTGGGCAACCGGCTTCACCCTCATCGCGCTCTTCTTCGCGCCCCTTTCCCCGCCGGTCATATTCATGCTTCTCCTGCCCCTTGCCCTGCTGGCCTTCTGGTCAGCCGACCACGCGGAGTCCATCTGGGGACCTGATCCGAGGAAGGTCGTCATAGACGAGGTCCTGGGCGCGGGACTCTCCGTGATGTTCCTGCCAAAGACCGTGATAATATATTGCCTCGCGTTCTTTCTGTTCAGGGCAGTGGACATTCTCAAGCCCCCGCCTGTCCGGCAGCTGGACAGGATGGAAATATCCGGCGCGGTCGTGCTGGACGACGTGGCAGGCGGCCTGATAACAAATCTCACCCTCTGGGCCCTGGTCCTCTTCACGCCCATAGAGGAGATCGGCTTGAGGCAGGTTTTGGAGTTTATTCTGGCGCGGTGAAAAACCCTTCCAGAACCCTAACAACCCTTTCCCCGGTTTTCCCGTCCCAGAGCTCGGGAACCCGGCCTTTTGGGACATCCCCGCCAAGTATCCTCTGGACCTCCCGGATTATCCTCTCTTTATCTGTTCCTATGAGCCGGTTCGTCCCCATGAGTATGGTCTCAGGGCGTTCGGTGTGTTCCCTGAGGGTCAGGCACGGAACCCCTATTGTTGTTGTCTCGTCCTGGATTCCCCCTGAGTCCGTTATCACCAGGACTGCGGCCTTCATCAGCTTAACGGTCTGGATGTAAGGCAGGGGTTTCGTCATCGTGATGCCTCCTGGCATGGGTATCCCGAACTCGGCCATCCGCCTGGCTGTCCTGGGATGAAGGGGCAGGACAAAGCTGATTTTCCTGGAAACCTCGTCAAAGGCCCCCATTATCCCCCTCAGGATTTCCTTGTGGTCAACGCTCTCCGGCCTGTGCAGGGTTGAAAAAATGTAGTTCCCCGGTGAGAGTCCCATCTCCTCCACCACCCCGCAGGATTCTATCTCGGGCATGAGCCTGAACATGGGGTCAAGGTTTATGTTCCCTGCCATGAAGACACGGTCCGGGTCAACCCCTTCCCTGAAGAGGTTTTCCGCCGCGAACTCGGTTGATGGAAAAAAATACGAGGACAGCGTGTCCGCGACCTGGCGGTTTATCTCCTCGGGCTGGTTCGGATAGTGCGTCCTGTAGCCAGCCTCACTGTGGACAAGGGGAATTCGCCTGATCCCCGCGACCACAGCGCCCGCAAGGGTTGAATTCACATCCCCGACCACCGCGATGAAGTCCGGTTTAGCCTCGGGCAATATCCCGTCTATTCCGGCAATTGCCCGTGCGGTCTGCTGGCCGTGCGTCCCTGAACCAACGCCCAGATGGTAATCAGGCTCAGGTATCCCCAGCTGTTGAAAGAACGAGTCCGAGAGCTCGGGGTCGTAGTGCTGGCCAGTGTGAACCAGGATAGGCTTTATTTTCCCGCCGCGGTTAGCCTCCTCTATTACCGAAGCTATTTTCATGAAGTTGGGCCTCGCGCCCGCAACCAGGAGCATCCTCACCATGGAAGTAATACGCCCGTTGACAACCTCGCGAACGGGCAGCTCCCCGCGCCGGCTGTCAGCTCGAACCAGGAGGCCCCATAGGCCAGGCTCAGCTTGCCATAGGCCAGGTTCCCGGTCTTCACCGGAGAAACGAGATACCAGCCATCGGGGTATTCCCCGGTTTTCGGGTTCGGGGTTTCCAGGGAGCTTGATCCCGCCTGGCTGTTCACGAATCCCGCACCAACGCTCAGGTGTTCCGAGGCGTGGAAACCCGCCTCAGCCCAGCTCCGGTTCGTGCCAGGCCCATCGGTAATTCCAAGGGAGACCCCGTGGAGGGAATATTTATCCCACTTCTTGGTGTTGTTGTAGGTGAAAGCGGAGGAGCCGTAGTGGCCAGCGTCCAGATAGAACGAGCCCACGGGGACGATGGCCCGCAGGTAAAAACCCAGGTCAGGCGGTTCGGTGTCCCAGTAATCCGGGCTGAACTGCATGTCATCAACCAGCAGGGAAGCAAAAACCCCGATTTGTTTGATCCTCGTGCTGAGGCCGAATTCCCAGACCATGTTGCACTCGTCCTGGTAGACCCACTGGTTCACATATAAGGAGCTCAGAGGGTTCAGGGCTGAAAGTGGCGGCAGGCTGAACAGGGTCGCGTAGACCGCGCCCTCTGTGAACGAGAGGGTCAGGTTTTCCGAGGGCGCCCACTCAACCCTTTTGCCTATGAAGAACCTCCTGACCCTGTCCCCTGGCTCAAGCCACCTCTCCTTGAACCACTCGCTGGTGTCGGCCTCGTAGTCATCCAGCTGCGCTACCAGGTATGCGAAGGAAAAAACACCCCTCGCGTAGGCGAGGCCGAACCCGTCCAGGGCCAGGCCCGAAAGGACCAGTGGAGACCAGAACGCCTTGTTCCTGCCGAAGAAAAGCCCCGTGTTCCCGCTCCTGTAGGTCAGGCAAAGCCTCGCGAATCCTGCGGTTATCTCCTTTGGGGGCAAAAATCCCGTGCTCCCGATGTCCCATGACTTGAGGCCAAGCGCGTCAAGGCCGGACATGAAACCCGGCTCCGCGACCAGGCCGAGGCCCCTCCTTTCTATAATGAGACCAGCTGTCGCGTGGCCGCCGGGCACTGAGCACAGCCAGGTGTGGCTGTCCCAGGCCAGGTATCCCCCCAGTCTCCTGGACAACGGCCCATCGCCCGAGACCGTTATCTCGTCCCGACCCAGGCTGGATAGCGAGAACCTCGGGGAACGAACGCCTCCCCTGGCCCAGTCCTCCGCGAACCACTGCCAGAAGGGCCACTCCTGCGGAGGAAATAAAGCCAGGATGAGAATCTGTGCCATCATGCTAGAACAGCCCCTCCCTCACCCCTTTCATCTTCTCCATGGCCTCACGGCAGGCCTCTTTGTCCTCCTCGTATCCGATGTAGTGCCTCCCCAGCGCGGACGCGACGGCCGCGATTGTGCCCGTTCCGGTGAACGGGTCAAGGATTATGTCACCGGGGTAGGTGTAGATCTTGATGAGCCTCCTGGGTATCTCTCCGGGCAGGGGAGTGCCATCGTCCGGGATGTCCCACACGCTCCTTGACCACTCAAGGAACTCCCCGGAGCTTATGTCAGGCCTTGAGCCTGGAATCCTGGGTTCAAGGCGCCACGAGCCTTTTGAGAATACCAGGATGTGCTCGTGGATGTCCCAGAGAGTCGGGTTGGACGGGCTCACCCAGCCTCCCCAGGAAGACGGCAGGACCGACGTCCCCCTGCTCCATATTATCTCGCCCCGCATGGAGAGCCCCTTTCCCAGGATCATGCCGGTTACGAGCGCGGGCGCGGAACAGTCAATTTTTCTCAAGGCAATGGGAACGACCAGGGCAAGCCGGCCACCACCAGCCAGCGCCCGGATGCACCCGGCCATGACCCCGTTCACGCCGGAGAGGTAGTCCTGAAGGCCCTGACCTTCTCCCGGCGAGGGCAGGAGGGACACGACCATCTGCACGGCCCCATCGTCCACCTCGGCCATGTTCACGGGGTTCTTCTGGTGGATGACATCCAGGCGCACCCGGATATTATAGGCTTTGCCGGGGGCCGGATTCATCCCTTGATTGTCCACGCGTTTTCTCTTATAATATACTACGAACGAGGGAGGTTTATGAGATGAGCTTATACTTTGCAGTCACTTTGATAGCCGGTTCCCCTTACGAGAGCCTGAAGGACGAGGATGTGAAGTTCTATCCTCCGGACAGCGCTGACAAGGTTGAGTCGCAGTTCGGGGACTTCGCGCCTGTGGGCCAGGAATTCGTCCAGCCCTTCTGGGACAACTGGATCTTCATGGGCCCGATGCCCATCACCAATGAGCCCTGGTCAGATGGCACTGTTAGCGGGAGGGTTGTCTTTATCCTGCCCCACCCGACAAACCAGAACATCATCTATATAGCCGCGGCCCAGGGCGGGGTTTGGAAGACCACGGATGGCGGGAATAACTGGACGGTTCTCACTGACGGCCTCTCGTCACTATCATCCGGAGCGCTCGCGTTCCAGCCAGGAGACCCGAACACCATCTGGTATGGCACGGGGGAGATGAACTTTGCTGTGGACTGCTCCTCGGGTGACGGTCTTTTCAAATCCACTGACGGGGGCAACACCTGGACAAAGGTAGCCGCGAGAACAACAGTCGGTTCCTACATAGCCAGGATATACATTCACCCAACGAACCCGAACATCATCCTTGTAGCCTCTAACAGGGGTATTGTCCGCTCCACCGACGCTGGGACAAGCTGGAATGTGGTGCTGAACCCTGGTGGAACGCCCTATGCTCGCGACCTCGTCGCCAATCCATCCGCGCCGAACACAGTTTATGCTACCATTTGGACCCAGGGAATCTACAGGAGCACGGACGCGGGCGCGACATGGACCCAGCTCACCAACGGGCTTCCGGCCGTGGGAACCTACAACAGGGTGAACATAGCCATATCCCCCTCTGAACCGAATGTCCTCTACGCTGGATTCTCCAAGAACACCAACCCTAACCCCTATACCCTCCTGGGTTTCTACAGGACCACCAATGGCGGCACAAACTGGAGCCAGATAGCTGGCGTCCCGGATTACCTCTGCGGCCAGGGTTTCTACAATCACGCCATCATCGTTGACCAGACGGACCCGGACACCATCTACGCGGGCGGAACCTATCCTTATAATGCCAGCTATAGAGGACTTATAAGGAGCACCAATGGTGGAACCAGCTGGACGGACATAACGGACAGGTCTCCCAACGGCTGTTTGCACCCGGACATTCACCACATGGCCTGGGACGCGGCGGGCCACCTCTGGGTTGCTACTGACGGCGGGGTCTGGGAATCAACAAACAACGGCAATTCCTGGATAAACCACAACGCGACCCTCGGGGTTACTCAGTTCTACACCGTTGCCGTTTCCCCAGTGAATGACCTTATTATCCAGGGTGGAACTCAGGACAACGGGACGCCCAGAACCGAGACCGGCGGCCTGCCGTGGTTTGAGTTCATGAGCGGAGATGGAGGACCGACGAATTTTGAGTGGGGCCCCAATGCGGCCATCTCCTATACCACCTATGTCTACCTTGACCCCATATACAAGTGGAACGGAACCACATTCCAGTTCGGCATAACCGGCCTCAGCGCTGACGGTGCTGATTGGTGCAATGGCCCCCTTGAAACAGACCCTAACATCAACGACAGGCTTTATGCCGGGACATACAGGGTATGGCGCTCCACTGATGGTGGCCAGAACTGGAGCACAATATCCGGCGACCTGACCAACGGGGGATACCTCCTTTCCCTGGAAGTAGCTCCAGGCAACTCCAACATCATTTACACCGGCTCCAACGACGGCAGATTTTCCTACACGAGCAACGGCGGCACCTCCTGGAACGACCGGTCCGGTGGCTGGGGCACCAATGCCATAAGGGACCTCAGGATAAACCCCTCCAACAACCAGGAGGTCTATGTTGCCCTGAGCAATGTGGCGATTTATCACACCACAGATGCCGGCACGTCGTGGACGAATGTGACCGGAAACCTGGGAACCCTTGATGTGCGCGAGGTCTTCAGCATGGTGGTAGATTTCTCCAAGGATCCGGATCACATCTATGTCGGGACAAAGCACGGGGTCTATGGCTCTCAGGATGGCGGGACTACCTGGTCAAAGACCGCGAACCTCCCCATGCTGGATGTCTATGAGCTCTGGCTTGACTCGGATGTTACCGGGGATTACCTCCTGGCCGCGACCCACGGCCGCGGCATCTGGAAGACCTACGATGTCTTATACGAGGATGTGGCCGAGTCCGGGGATAATCCTGGCAATGGCCGTCCCATCCTCTACGCTGGCGGCTGGCTATACTACAGCCTGCCGGAAGCGGGTGCGGATGTGAGGGTATACGACATCCTGGGCAGGATGGCCTGGGAGCGTTCCCTGGCAGGGGACGGACGCGTCCGGCTTGACCTGGGTACAGGGGTCTATTTTGCCAGTGCTGAAGGCGGGGAGGTTTGCAAGATTGTCGTCCTGCGGGAAGCCCGTTAGGGGAGCGTTTTTCCTTAGGGGGACGCTTAAATATCATACAGGTTTTTTATTAAACACATGGTAGCTTTATAATTTTCTCACTAGCCTTGCCAAGACCACTTATGGGTCGCAAGGGAGGTATAAAGACATGGAGACACTGGATCCAAAAAAGCTTCTTGAAAAAACCAAGAAACCAGCGCAGGACGCGCTCGCGCTGCACCCGTTCTTCCGCGGCAAGGTGGAAGTGGTGCCCAAGTGCGTCGTGCGCAATGTCAGTGACTTCGCGATATGGTATACCCCTGGTGTTGCCGCGCCCTGCAAGGATATCCAGGCAAATCCGGGGAAGGTCTTTGAACACACCAACAAGGGAAACTTTGTGGCGGACATATCCGACGGCACGAGGGTCCTGGGCCTGGGCGACATAGGGCCGGAGGCGGCCATTCCCGTCATGGAGGGTAAGGCGCTCATATTCAAGTATCTGGGTGGGGTTGACGCCTTCCCGATATGCGTAGCCGAGAAGGACCCCGACAGGTTCATGGAAATATGCCTTGCGCTCCAGCCCACTTTCGGAGGCTTCAACCTGGAGGACATAGCCCAGCCCAAGTGCTTTTACATACTGGAGACCCTGAGGAAGGAGGCTCACATCCCTGTCTGGCACGACGACCAGCAGGGGACCGCAGCGGTCACGGTCGCGGGGCTGATAAATGCGGCCAAGGTTGTCGGGAAGGACTTCAAAGAGCTCAAGACCGTAATGCTCGGCAGTGGCGCGGCCGGGGCATCCTGTTTGCGTGTCATGATTGCCGCGGGCATGAACCCTGCGAAGATCCGTGTTCTTGACCTTGTGGATGGCCAACCCACCATCATCCATCCGGACATGGATCTTGAGAGGCTTTTCCCCTACAGGGGAGAGATGCTCGCCAGGACCAACGCTGATGGCATTAGGGGTGGCATGGAAGAGGTCTTCAAGGGCATGGACGCGGTCATAGGCTACGCCGGGCCCGGACTCATCCAGGCTCACCACATACAGTCCATGGCGTCAAAGCCAATAATCTTTGCATGCGCCAATCCGGTGCCCGAGATATGGCCCTGGGAGGCAAAAGCCGCTGGTGCGGCGGTTGTCGGCACGGGAAGATCAGATTTTCCCAATCAGGTCAACAATTCCCTTGGATTCCCCGGAATATTCCGGGGCACCCTTGATGTGCGCGCAAAGACCATAACCGACGAGATGTGCCTCGCGGCCGCGCTGGAGCTTGCCAAGGTGGCAGAAGACAAAGGGCTTCATGAGGACTACATAATCCCCTCCATGGACGAGTGGGAGGTTTTCCCACGGGAGGCCGCCGCGGTGGCCATGAAGGCCCAGGAACAGGGCGTTGCCATGCTCAAGAAGACCCGAGAGGAGCTCTTCGCGGAGGCCGAAACCATCATAAGGAGGGCAAGGGATCAGCTCCACATCCTGATGGAGAAGGGCATAGTCCCCCCTGCGCCGAAGAGCTAGCTGGTTGTTGGTTCCTGGTTAGAGCAGGTTATTGAGACGAGGCTGATGGCAAATAAAGGGCCGGGCGCGTTGCCCGGCCTTTTTTCTCCTGGATTTCGGGGTAGCCAGCGGGGCATTCCGTGGGCGTTCATACCCTTCATCCCTGCCTTACCTCAATCGCTAACCAGCAACAGACAGCCCGTTCTTGACTCCGGGGGTTCTCCTGGAGGATAATTTACTTATCATGAAAACCTTGAAAAAACTCATAGTGCCCGTGATTGCTGTCGGGATAGGATTGACCGCGGGATACGCAATAAAGGCCGAGGCCGCGGAGACCCAGACGCCCACCCTGAAGCAGATGCTTGACCTCATGAACGCGACCCTGGGCTACATCTCTGACTACTATGTTGAGCCCGTTGACAAGGCTGAGCTGGTCCAGGCTGCCTTGAAGGGGATGCTTTCGTCCCTTGACCCATACTCCGAGTTTATGACGCCCGAGGACAAGGAGGAGCTGGACAAGGAGACCTCGGGCGAGTATTCGGGCATCGGCATGCAGGTAGGAATGAGGGATGGCTGGCCCACGGTCATAGCGCCTTTTGACGACAGCCCGGCCCAGAAGAAGGGCCTGATGTCCGGGGACAAGATAGTTGAGATAGAGGGCGAGAGCACCTATGACATGGGGATAAACGAAGTGGTGAAGAGGCTCAGGGGGCCCCAGGGGACAGATGTGACCATAAAGGTGCTGAAGCCAGGCCTCAACGATCCCATTGAGGTAACCCTTACCAGGGCAAAGATAAAGATCCACCCCGTGCCCTACTACGACATCATGGAGGGTGGGATAGGCTACATAAAGATGACCTCCTTCTCCGCGGACGCCGCGACCGAGCTCTCCGGCATAATTGACACTCTGAACTCGCAGGGAATGAAGGCCCTGATCTTTGACCTCAGAGGCAATCCAGGCGGCCTTCTCAGGGAGGCAGTGGATGTGTCTGATGTCTTCCTGTCAAAGAACTCCCTCATAGTGTCCACAAAGGGGCGAGGCTCGGAGGATGTGATCAACTACTTCGCCAAGAACGCGGAGAAACTGTCCCTGGAGACCCCAATGGTTGTTCTGGTTGACCAGGGCTCCGCGAGCGCGTCCGAGATAGTGGCGGGGGCGCTCCAGGACTGGGACAGGGCCCTCATCGTCGGGGACACGACCTTCGGCAAGGGCCTGGTCCAGAGGGTCCTGCCCCTTGATTACAACTACGCGATGCGCCTCACGACCTCCAGGTATTACACCCCTTCGGGCAGGTGTATAAACAAGATAACCAAGCTAGGTGGCAAGCAGACCAAGGACACCACGAACCTGGTTTTCTACACAAAGCGCTTTGAGCGGGAAGTCAAGGGGTCTGGCGGCATAGTGCCGGATATCGTGGTTGAGCCTAAGCAGATCAACAGCCTCACGGCCAGGGCGGTCGCCGATGGCGGGCTGTTCGCGTTTGCCCTAAAGTATGTTGACAAGCACAAGACGCCACCAGCATCGGGCAGGGTGAGTCTCACCTCAGGCGACATGGCCGAATTCAAGAAGTTCCTCGTCGACAGAAAGCTGACCTTCACCGAGTGCGAGTGGGAGGAATCCCAAGACCAGCTCAAATACTGGCTGGAACAGGACATAGCCGAGAAATACTGGGGCCTCAAGGGGCGTTATCGCCAGTCCCTGGTGGGCGATCCGGTCGTTGACGAGGCAGTGAAGAGGTTGAAGGGAGCTGGGAAGACCGACGATCTTTTCCTCACGGTCGGGGCCGGTAAATAGGAAAGGCCCCTGCAAGAATAACCGGAAACCCCTGATCAATGGCAATATATGGTTTTTCGGGGGTCTAAATGTCCAGTTCCGAGAGCCACTTGTCAATGAGCGCGGAGGTGTGCTCGTCCAGCATCTCGTAGAACATGTCCATCACCTCGGGCCGGAACAGGCATATCTCGTCAAACCTGTCAGCGAAATTCTGCGCGGTTAAGGCCTCTGCAATGGCATCGGACACCTCCGGGTCGTCCAGTTTTTCCGCAAGCCTGGACACCACGGAGAAGATGTCGGATTCGGAGAGGTGCGGTATCGGGACGAACCTGCCGTTCCCCGTGTATATCTCGGTCGCCTTCTCCGCGAGAGCCCTCTGAGAAGGCCGCAGTGACTCGGTCTCGTCGTTCTCAACCGCGGCAAGGACCTCATCGGGCATCAGGACGACCTCGCCCGTGTCCGTGTCCAGGAAGTATTCGTCGGATGTTGAAGCCCCCATCTGGATCACCCTGGTGATCATCTGGATGTCAAGCGCCTCCCGTTTCATCATGGCCTATATAATAACCGAAAACGCGTGGACGCGCAAGGGGTAAAATTGGTTGTTGGTTCCTAGTTGTTCGTTCCTGGTTAAGACCATAGCTATCGGAACCGATCCCTGCGCCAGGGCCAGACCTCAATGACTCCCGCCAACCCACCCGGCCCCGACCATGACGGCCCGCGGCTTTTCCCTATGGCCGGGAGATTGTTCCTTACGGCCATTTTCTTTATAGCCAGGTTCCTGTCCCATGAGACCGTCCTTCATGTTACCGATTATGAATGATACCCTTGCTGGGCTTCAGCCCTGCTCAGGACTGCCCTGCAATTATTCTTCCGTGGGCAGGGTAGGCCCCTGAGCCCTGCCTGTTATGTCCCAGGCTCTCTGCTTCGCAGACATTCGG
>Ga0172366_10003036_pt1 | contig 13202 bp, 8 predicted proteins | sample LakKivSesite69cm_FD_114533 | JGI IMG/M metagenome (GOLD analysis project Ga0172366, IMG submission 114533) | Sediment microbial communities from Lake Kivu, Rwanda - Sediment site 69cm | ecosystem: Environmental > Aquatic > Freshwater > Lake > Sediment | place: Rwanda: Western Province, Lake Kivu... | reverse complement strand
TGTAGGTTCTTTAGGCCGCCTAGGGGTGAAAGATCACTCACCTGGTTCCACTGTAGGTAGAGGGTCTGCAGGTTTTGTAGGCCTGCTATGGGCGAGAGGTCGCTAACCTTGTTGTTGCCTAGGTCAAGGGTCTGTAGGTTCTCTAGGCCTGCCAGAGGGATGAGATCACTCACATTGTTGTTCGCTAGGTGAAGGATCTGTAGGTTCCCTAGGCCTGCCAGAGGGGAGAGATCACTGAACTGATTCTGATGCAGCCAAAGCACCTGTAGGTTTTTCAGGCCTGCTAGTGGGGAAAGATCGCTGACCTGGTTAGTGCCTAGGGTAAGGTACTGTAGGTTTTTTAGGCCTGCCAGAGGGATGAGATCAGTAATCTGGTTAGAGCCTAGGTTGAGGTACTGTAGGTTCACCAGGGCTGCTATGGGGGAAAGATCGCTGACCTCGTTGTTGGCTAGGTCAAGGGTTTGCAGGTTTTTTAGGCCTGCCAGAGGGATGAGATCAGTAATCTGGTTAGAGCCCAGGTTAAGGTACTGTAGGTTCGTGGCATATTCAAGGCCGGTCAGATGCTGGATTCTCTGCCCCTGCGCGCTGAGCGAGGTCAGCCGACCCATGTCCTCGGCGGTGATGTCCCCTGCGGGTTTCCCAATAGTCCCTCGGACAGCGACTTCAAGGTTGTGATCGGGAAAATGGACGATAGCCGCTGATGCTGCGCCGGGCACGAAACCGAGCAGAGTGCACATCACGAGGCATGGCAAGACAGTGGCGACAACATTACTGCATGGCTTCATCTGGCTTCTCCCAATCCTGAGGTGCGCTTGACAGCGACCGCTCTTGGGGATAAAAAGGTAGTCTCCCCCGCTTCTCTGCCCCCTTGCACCCTGCTTCCTGACTTCTACTCGACGCTGATCGGTTCAACGGGATCTCTTCTCTATCCAAGGTTGGCAGTGCAGTCCCGCGACGGAAGTCCTTGGCACATTCCTGCTTTCTGACCCTGCGTCAACTCCCGTCAGGAAGGATAAATGAACCCCCAGTCACTGAACCGGTGAAAGACTCCGCCCTCGTCAAGCGACAGGTGAACGCGTGAAAGATATCTCCAGTCAAGGCAGGAAGCTTGGGCTGGCCGCAACCATGGTGACGGCCTTCATATGGGCGTGGCCCACCATATTCATCAAGATGCTTGGCAGCGATTTCGACGTCTTCACGCAGAGCTTCTACCGCTATCTTGCCTCCGCCGCGTTCCTCGGTGCCATCGCCATCCTGCTTATGAGGGATGACCTGGCCAAGGCTGCCAGGAGGGTTGGGCTGCTGGTGTCACCTGCGATCCTGGTCTCCCTGTTCCAGATAACGAGCGTGGCCGGCGTGTACATGACGAACGCGAGCCTCTCCGGCCTCATCAACAGGATAAGCATAGCCTTCATCGTCCTGCTCTCCTATGCATTCTTCGAGAGCGAAAGGAGGGTGATGAGGTCCAGGTACTTCGTTCTCGCGAACATCCTCATACTGGGGGGAGTCCTCGGCCTTGTCCTGGGTGCCACGGAGGTGAACCTTGAGTTCGATCTTGGGGTGGTCATGACCGTGGTATCGTCCCTCTTCTGGGCAGCCTACGTTGTGAACGTCAGGCAGATAGTCAACGATTTCGAGGCCCTGGCCGCCATGCCCATCGTGCACCTGCTTGCCTCCCTGATCTTCCTGCCCGCCGTCCTTCTTTTCGGGGACATCTCCAGGGTCAGCACGGTGGGATGGGGGATGAACCTTCTGCTCGCAGGGTCAGGAATACTGTGCGTTGGCCTCGGCAACGTCACCAACTACGTGGCGATAAGGCACCTCGGCACCACCCTTCCGGCGAACATCATGACATTCAAGCCCCTTTTGACTATCGTCTTCGCCTGGCTCATACTGAACGAGGCACTGACGATCGCCCAGCTGCTGTCGGGGGTCCTCCTCCTTCTCGGTTGCTGGGTCATAATCAGGAAGGTCGCGGTAAGGTACCGCGAACAGTCTCCATAGGCCCGGGATACCTGAACCTGCCTATCCCTTAATCCCAGTGCCACGGACATCTCTCGGTCTTGCAGTGTGGCTGGTGCGACCGAGCTCTTTGGCTTGAATGACAACTATTCCCTCAACAGCTCGTCCTGGAGCTGGATGGCATCGTCAAGGCTGCCAAGCTCACAGCACGCCAACCACGCCCGGCAGGACACTTCTTGTTCCTTCTTGACGTCTTGCGCTAGCAGGGAGAAGTCGTGGGCGTTCCAGCGGCGGTTCGCGGATATGCTCGAGCAGTATTGCGGTTCGACGATGCTCACGATGCTCGACCTCGTCTTCCTTACCGGGGTGACCATGATCGGGTAGTCGTAGTAGTCCCGGTCGATGGGCAGCTCGATGTTGTCTGCCGGCGTCAGCTCCCTCTGGTACACCGCCCTGATGTTGTCCGCCTGCTCGAAACCCTTCGCCCAGTAGCGGTGCTCGTTCTCAGTCAAGCTCGGCTGCACCCAGGCGCCCCCGGTATGGATGTAGGGCTCGGTGGGATCGAGGAAGTAGTTGCTGACGAAGGCCTCAAAACCCTGGAAGGAGGTCAGGAAGTGGAACCTGTAGCGCGCCTCGATGGCGGGCCGGCCCAGGACCCTGAAGGTGATCTCCGTCCTTACCTGCCACGCTTCATGGGGATCGATCGTCGCCACAACTGCGTCCGCAACGCACGCCGAGGTTACCTTGGCCTTGTAGCGAGGAACGAACCGTCCGTTGCGGCACGACCTTGAGTAGTAATGTTCCAGGTTCAGGCACATGGGCCGGGTCCCCGGGAGGCCGTCCCCGATGTCCGCGATCTCAACGCCGTGTTCGCCCCCGCCGACTATGTACCCGCGGACCCTACCTTGTTTGAACTGCCAGCTCGGGACAAGCTCATGTGCCAACTCAATTCGCCTGCCGGCGGTTGGATCTCCCCTTGAAAGCTGTGCCTCCGGATGGGACGGTTCTGGAAGATGACATGCTTGGATGCAATGCTGTTGACAGACTCCGGCTCCGACCTGCAACTGGGTCAGCGCACAATAGTGAGCCGAGCAGTGGAAGCGATGGAACCTCTCCTGCCTGGTTGACTTGGGCAGCAGAAGGCCTACGAACCTACGGGGAGCCCGGTGCCCCCAGCAAGCCATCGTCGTAGAAGACCGACCGGTACCCGTGTGCCTCAAGCCATTCCAGCGCAGCGATCACCCTCTTTTGTATGTCGGGCTGGAAGTACTTGAGCTCGGGGCGGAAGTACTGCTCGTGGACCATCACCTCCATCACCTCGCTTCGGTGCGGGTCGGACGCAACTGAGTCGAGGTGCGACGGGATTGACTCAAGAGGCACGGCGTTGACCACCAGGTCATGCTTCACAAAGTACAGGTCCTGATCCGCATCATACCAGCAGTCGCGGCCATTCAGGTGAAGGGCCCTGTCCCTGTCCAGGTAGTAGGAGACGATCGGCTTTCCCGTCTTTGGGTCAAGCTCGAAGTAGCCGGCGAGCCCCCTGATGCCGTTGTCCCTCAGGGCCCGGCAGGCCTCCAGCGGTGCCTCGCCCCAGTGGATCGTGGTGAAGGGACTCAGCAGCTCCGGCCCCGCGAAGCGCGTGATCTCGTCGGTCACCATGAGGAACTCCTTCTTCATCCTCTCATAGGAGGCATTGAGGTAGGGCCTGGGAGGCTCATCCTCAAGGCCGTGGAAGGTTAGCCGGATCCAGTCCGAGTTCCTCTGCCACTCCTCCCTGTAGCGGTCGGGCATCTGCGTGAGGTCGAAGCCCCGGGTCCTGTAGTAGATGTTGAAGTGGACCTTCACGCCGAACTTCTGGTGCATGCGCATCCAGAAGGCCATGTATGGATCGTCGAACATGGATCGGGGCGCCTTCCGGGCCAAGTCCCTGAGGGACAGGATGTTGTCGTCCACGGAGAAACGGTACCTGTTGAATGACTTCCTGTCCCAGAGAACGGTTGCCGAGTCCGTCGACCTTCTTCCGCTGACGACCGCCTGTGCCACTATCCTGTTGGTCGTCTTGGTGAGGACGATCCTGAAGAGAAGCCTCCTGTTGCCCTGGGCTGACTCCTCGGAGCCTGACGGGTTCTGCCCATTGACTGAGACCCGGCTGTCCGCAGGCGCCTCCACGGCCACCGTGATCGCAAGCCCGGCGGGTGTGACGTCACCGTCGTTTCCGTTCAGGATGTCGCCCGGGAACGGTCTGACTATGCGGATCTGCAATTCACGCCCCGTCGAGATTGGCGCGGTAAAAAGCTTACCCGTCCGGTCTGGCTTTGGCTTCCGGGGGGTTCGCCTTAACATGGATGACCGAGTAGACATCTACATGACCTATCTCGAAGGCCAGACTCCGCCCTCTCTGGTCGAAGTCCAGGCCCGCCGCTGCTTCATCGGGGGGATTGTACGCTCTGACATCTACAGTCTCCAATCCCAATGGAAGATGCAGATCGACGCGAACGTGTTCGGTTGGAATGGCTGGGCCCGACTGGCCTCTACCATGGATTGGGATGTTGTAGTTCACGGCGTGCAGGACAAGCGAGCTTCCGTGTTCGTCGGCACGTCGATACGCGTTGAATCTTAGCGTTTCCCCGCAATCGGAAATGCTGACCTGGCCGGCGATTCTCCCCATGTGCGCAACAAATTCCCTTCGACGATCCTCGCGAGGCTTGCCCTCTACTCCCTTCAAGCGTTCGAAGACAATGTTGATGTCGTTGATCTCCGACTCCGGGAGCATGAAGAGCTCGAACGCGGCCGGCGAGAGGAGGCGGTCTAGGACATCCGCCTTGAGACATACACCCTCTCCGTAGCTACACTCCTGGATCCCCCTGGATAGTAGCTTCCAGTCCGGGTCCGCGCCCAGAACCCCGCCTTCTCTTGGACTGCCGAGATCGTCGTGAGTCCCCAGATTGCCGATCACAACAAGCCTTCCACCCGATCTGACGTAATCCAGAATCGCCTGCGCCTGAAGATCCGACAGGTTCTCTAGATCGGAGGCGATGATGACGTTATGCCGTGCGAGGGCATCGGATCCGATGTCCCTCTGCACGATGAGGTCGAACAGCACGTGTTGCGCCGTCAGCTCCTCTGCGACCCTGTAGGCATTCTCAATATGGGACCTTCCTCCCCAGGCAAGCTGTTCGGAGGAGAAGATGAGCCCTGTTGATGCGTATGGTTCGTACCCTTCGAAGAGGGCGGCGCGGTCTCTGAAGAATGCACGGTACCGGCGTCTGACCTCGGGGCATGTGTAGCCGCACTGGATGAAGGCACCGCCGCCACCGGCTCCTGCCTCGGCGATCGCGATCTGAACGCCCCACGAGTCAAGTGCATTGGAGAGCAGACACCCTGCTCTTGCACGGTGCGCGAAGGCGTACTTGTACTGGAACACGAAGTTGGACACTACGCCCTCGGCAAACAGGCCAGGCTGCTGCACCTCCTCGAACATTATCACCGGGCATTCCCGGGCCCAGGCGTCAAAGACCTGTGAGTTGCCCACTCGTTTCCAGACCCCATCCACATGTTGATAGGGGCTCAGGTTTGGGAGGACAAAGAAGGTATCGCGGTACTTCCTGCCCTCACTCCTCAGCTCGGAGAAGAGGTTTGCCATCCTCTCGCCGCGGAACCTCACGGTCTCACCCCAGAGGAGGCCCTCTCCCCTTTGCCCCAGCCGAACGTCGCCTGGGGTCCTGAAGCCGAAAAGCTTGGTGATCTCCCCGCCGCTGTAGGCCGCTTGCAGGTACTGCCTGAAGAGCTTCCTGCAGCAGGATCTCCGGCACGATGACGAGTTGACGTCCATGAAGACTCCGTCGAATCCTACCTTGGCGATATGTCCGACGATGGTCCTCAGAAAACGACGCCAGTCAGGATTATTGATGCACGGCTCGTACACGAAGCTCCCTTCAACCTCTATGGGCCTGGGCTTCTCACAGCACCAAGTGATGGGATCTTGCTTGGGTTTGGAGCCGAATCCGAACTCGCAGTACCTTTCCCATTTATCGTAGAACTCCCAGAAGCCCGTGCGTTTGTCTCGGTTCCCGAAGATGAAGATGGAGGAAACGTACGGAATCACCAGTTTGACTCCCAGACGATGCAGTTGCGATATGTACTCCTTCAGCGTGATGATTCTCTGCTCCACCTCGGAGGGGTATAGGAGCCTGCTGGAGAAGTAGCTGAACCCATCGCCAGGACCGTAGGCCCCTTTGAACGGCACGTCCTGGCAGACGTGCAGAAGGACCGGCGGGGCGTCGGCCACCTCCTTCAGGTAGCCATCGTTGCCAACGTGATCCGGGGCGTAGTCAATGATGTAAGTGAAAGGAACAGCCGTTTTCCACCTGGGCTCCAGATCTGACGGCTCCGTCATCGCTCGATTCATCGCACGCCGGGCTGTCTGGCTTAAATGACTTTCGGACAGCCGACACACGACACAAGACATCTGGACACAAGATGTACAGAAGCATATGCCGCGCCGCCGAGGTCACGTTCCTGCGCTTCGCGGTCCGGCCTACGTGGCAAGGGAAAAGACTAGGACTTTGGCGCCGGGGCATCCAGCGATCCTCACCCTGATGCCCCTGTGGGCAAGCTCCCTTCCAGTCAAGTCCCCCACCTTTCTTTCCTCGTTTTGATCCCACACCAGGTACCTTCCCGCCTCCATGGCCCAGGGTATCCTGTACGTCCGGGCACTTGCCCTGCAACCCGGAGGCCGGAAGAACATGATCGGTCCCTCTCCATCCTCGTTCACCCTGGCCACTCCATCCCAAGTGACTCCCCCGGGGCTTGCTGAGGCAGACCCGATCGTTGTCACTTTCCTGTTGGCTGGTGCAGCTACGCGAGGATCCTCACCCTCAGGTACCGGGAAGACATCAGAGACTCTGTGGTACCTGTAGAAGTCATCCTTGCTGCGTTGCTCCCTGATCCACGAGAACCACTTCCTGTAGCACTCAAGCTTGTCCTTGGCGATCTTGGAGAGGTCACCGAAAAATAAGGCGTGCGATGTTAGCACCGAGAAGAAGCCGTAGTCTGCAGCATCGGCGTGCTCAAGGGAACACGCACCAAAGTTGAGCGTGTACGGTGGCACCACCCTTCCGCGCGTGTACACCGAGCGCCGGAAGCTGCCCTTGTTCCACGGCACACTTCTGACGAACGTGTTGTCCTGGTTGGTGAACCAGTTCATATCCGCGACCTTCACCAACGCGAGATCGGTGCCATCCAGCACGTTGTATAGCTCGAAGCTCAAGTCCATGATGCACTCAGGATTCCTGCGCTTGACCTCTCTGAAGACGTCGGACAAACCCTCGTATATCATGAGGTAGGATTCCCGGGCGTTTCTGTGATGGTGCCCCGTTGCGTAGCACCCGGCGTGTTCACCGGGATAGTACGGGTTCCTCACCGAGCTTAGGTCGCACTTCATGAGGCTCACTTGGTAGCGCTTTATGATCTCATCGACCTTCTCGATCACATGCCATTTGAAGTCCGAGGCAAGGCACATGCTGTATGTTTCGTCCCAGCCCTTCATGTGCCAAGGGAGGCCGTTGGCGTCCTTCATCACCCACTCCGGGTGCTTTCTCAGCACCTCGCTCTCGCGGTGAACAGCCGTGGGAGATATCCACATCCCGAGCTTCATCCCTCGTTTCCTTACATGCTCAGCTATCTCCTCGAAGCCGTTGGGGAAACGATCCTTCTCCACGCCCCAGTCCCCGAAGCAATGAGACCAACCGTGGTCCATCTGGTACATGTCGAACCCGAGCTCGGCCGTGGCATCGATCTGGGCGAGAAGCTTCTCCCTGTCTACATTGCCCTCGAAGGGATACCAGTTGTTGTAGATCACCGACGGAAGCTTGGAGGGCTTCATGATAGTCAAGTGTTCCTCCACAAACCTCCGGTACTCGCAGTCAACGACGTCCTGCCATTTCCTGCCAGCATAGGGCAGCAGGAAGCATTCGGGGGTCTTGAACTCGGCTTCCGGCGGGAGCACTCGTTCGAACGGGGTTTCATCCGATCTGTTGAGCATGGCCGACACCATGTCCCCCTCTGTGTATATCTCAAACCTCTTCATGCAGCCCGGAGCCTCATTGGCAATGATGAATCCCTCTTCTCTGGACTCGTCATTTACGCAGATCGCGCAGTCGTCCATATCCACGGCGCTGGCCTTGGATCTACGGGTGAAGTAGTAGGTCCAAACATCCTCGCGACGCAGCCTCGACACTCTCAGCCCCAACTTCTCCCACGCAAGATCCGATGCAACCAGATCGGAATCGGAACGGTTCCTGAGGACCATCCATTTCCTGACCACCGGATGCTCGTCGAAGAGCTCGTAGTGAAGATCGATTTCGAGTTCGTCGCCAGCGAGTCTGACCTCGAGCTGCTTCCTGCGGGCACCCCTTGACGCGATGCAGCTTTCACACACGAAGTCCTGGGTCGTGAGCGGCCTTCCTGACATCATCAAGCTGAACTCCGGGCTTTCGGAGACGATGAGGTTCGTCCCGGACGACAGATTCAGGAGCTCCGAGGTTCTGAATACGCCTCGCCTCCTTTCAAAGGACCTCTGCAGGAATGAGTTCCTGAGTCGCAGCGGCCTGCCGTCGCAGCCGATCCTATGTTGGCGCATCATCACTGGTGACCCGATGAACGTCACCGACTTGTACCTTTTCTATCTTAACCCCGATGTCAGGTTTTCCGAGGCTCGGCTCGCCTTATGGTCTTGGGCCAAGGCAGCCGTCGTCAACCAGCCTCGTGCTTGACAATCCCGGCACGGAAGCCCCCTTTCCCAGGAATGCGAGCGAGCGGATCTGGCCACTAGACGTTTGCCGAGGTGCAGCAAACCCAGAAGTGAATTTGCCCCAACACATGCGTTCGATACCGAAACTCATTAAAAGCAGAAGCTTGCCCTCGGCGAGAGTGCGAGACCGTCGTCTGGTAAGTTCTGGCCCATAACCTGTAGCTGTGGTGGAAGAAGATGAACGTTGGTTTCCAGTCTGGGAAATCCCTTTGGCGGGCAGTAGTGCGTAGTTTTCCTGCCGGATTCATATCCCCATCAGGATGAATGAGATGCTCTCGAGATCACTGAGAGGATGAAGTCCTTGAGACATGCGATATCTGTGCATCCCTCAGTGAAACGCCAGCCTGGGGAACTGCTTCGTCTTGAGGCTTCCGTTTGCGGATATGCTCGGTCATGGTCGAGCTACCCCGTTGAGATGACGGTAGCGACCGAGGCGACGTTTGGAGACCTTCGCGGAAGAGTCGAACCGGACATACGCGTAGATGTCCGCGAGAAGCTGGAGGACAAACTGGGACCCAGACTGCCATACCGATGCCGATTCTCCAAGGACGGCACTTTCCTGAAGGTCTCCTGGAACTCGGGGGGGAACTGCTCCAAGTATATTGTGGAGATCACTACAGCCAAACCCACCAAGGCAAGGTTTGCCGAAGCCGGCATCGGGACGGGTGAGCCCATCCAGACGGGCATCCCAGGATGGGTCGGGAATCTCCACACCGGGCTGATCAGCCGGCCACAGGTTATTGAGAACGATCATGGAACGAAGAACCTTCTATGTTCAACGCAAGGTTTCGAGGGGGGTGTCTTTCTCTACAGAAGGCTGCCTAGTCCCAACAAGGCGCTCTTCGCCGAGCCAAGGAGAATCTTCCTGCCGTACATGAACTATGATGCGGTGGATTGGAATGATGATAGCAGAACGGATCTCATCGCCGCCAAAGGAGAAAACTTGGTCGTTCTGGAAAACGTCGGCACCAACGCTCATCCAGTCTTCAGGGAAGCATGCCTTGTGCAAGGCGAGAGGGGGGCTCTCAGGATTCCGAATCTGGCCAAGATTGATGTTGCTGATTGGGATGGCGACGGGTTGAAAGATATCCTAGCGGGCACATGCGATAACTCGGAGTATTGGCCCGGTCGGCAGGATCCGTGGGCGGGTAAGGAGTGTGGGGTGGGCTTTGGCAAAGGCTACTCTCGAACTGGGCGATGGCTCGGTGGCAGGGTACACGCGAGCATGGCGCTATGCCGCAATATTGGAGCGCATGCACACCCCGTCTTCGGAGATCCAGTCTGGTTGCGGGTCGGCGGATCAAAGGTAGATCTCAACGGCGGCGGAAACGTGGCGACTGGCGATCCAGACGGGGACGGAGACGTAGACATCATTTTCGGGGATGATCTAGATCTGATCACCTATTTCGAGAATGCTGGAGCGCCGGGATCGCCCAGACTGGCGAAGGGGGTTCTCCTGCCAGCGACCGATGGCAAGCTGCTGCGAAACCCACAGTGCATGACCTGGCCAATGCTGTGCGATATAGACGGGGACGGCGTGCAGGATATCGTCTTCGGATCCGAGGATGGATACGTCTATTCCTGTAAGGGCTCGCTTCCCCGCCAGCGGCCTCCTGCCTTCCATCCGCCCGAGTCAGTTCTGCAGAGAAATCCCTTTGTGGCGACGGGTTCTCTCTCGGTTCCAAGTGCGGTTGACTGGGATGATGACGGAGATCTTGATCTGATCGTCGGATGCTCCGCTGGATACGTCGAGTACTGGGAGAATGTCGGCACGAGAAGGAAGCCGATCTTCACCTCCCCTGTAAGGCTGAAGGCAGCTGGTGATACGATCAGGATTCAGGCCGGATGCCGTGGATCGATCCAGGGCCCCAATGAGGCAAAATGGGGATACACGTGTCCAGTTGTATGTGATTGGGATGGCGATGGATTGAAAGATATCGTCCTCAGCGAGATTAGGGGCGAGCACCTGTTCTATAGGAATGTGGGGAGACCGGGAAATCCTGTCTTGGATCATCCCAAGCCGATTCGCGTCGCGGGGCGGCCACTGCGTACTGTGTGGAGGACAAGGCCCATTGCTCAGGACCTCAACAGCGACGGGCTAGCCGACTATGTCTGTCTCGACAAGCAGGGGTACTTGACGATCCACTGGAGAAGGAGACGATCAGGCAGGCTGATCCTTGGGAAGGGGATTAGACCCAGGTACGCCGATGGGTGTCAGGTCAAGATGGATGGCGTCGCAGGCAAGGTGGGGCGAACACAGCTCTGTGCAGCTGACTGGGACGGTGACGGCGATTGGGACATACTTCTCGGAGCCCATGAAACAACCCCCCTGCTCCAAGGCCTACCACACACAACGGTGCTTTTCATGGAGAATCTGGGAAGCTCAGAGGATCCTGTGTTCAGAAGGCCAGTGCCGATGCTTCTCCACGGGGGTCAGGCCATCGATCTGGGAGGGCACTGCTGCTCGCCTCACGCCGTCGACTGGGATGACGATGGGGAACTCGACCTTATCGTTGGGTGCGAGAACGGCAACATCTACTACTTCCATCGGTCCTTTCTGGACGACAGGGGAAGCGTTGAGATCTCTGGTGAGTTGGGTCCGGCTGGCTGCGACACTGGGCATCTCCACCTACGAGGAGTCTCAGATGGATGGCACGGCGGCCAATCTGGAAGGAGAATGCATGCCGATCGATTCCTGGAGATAGAGTAGGTGGCCTAGTACGAGAACAGCTGGATGCCGTCTACACATCGTGCGGTTCGGACTGAGCCCTTCCTTGGATATCGATGAAGTTGGTGTATCTGGTGCAGTAATCCTTGCCCGACTTCATGGCATAGTACTGACATCTTCCGCATATCTTGGCCGCGGGGTGGCCCCCGCAGATCTCGTCTGGAGCCTTCACCCTCTTTGACATCATTTCCCTTGGGCTGTGGACTGCTCCGGGTATTCTCTCCTTAAGCCTGTAGGCACTCGCTACGGCCAGGATGGCAATCCCTCCGCCGACCGCCAAAAGCAGCAATCCGGAGGGTTCCCTGGCAAGCCTGGCCAAGCCTTTCGTGGTGCCTATCCAGACACTCCCACCCTTGACAGCGATGCAGAGGATATCATGGCTTGGCAGTTGGATGGTAGGCAGGTTCACCAGGAGCTGCTTCTTGTTGTCATATACGGCCAGTCGCTTGTACGTACCGAATCCACACTTGGTTCCTGTCAAGGCACAGGGCTTTCACGCTGTTGCTCGGTAGGCCGTCCTCCTCGCCTATGGTCAGCAATTCCCCCGTATGGCTGTCCAGCCGGGCCAGCTTGTCCGAGGTTCCGACCCATGTGTACCGCCCATCTGTGGTCACTGCTGTTGTGTGGTTGGAAGGTAGACCATTGTTGGTTGTGTACCAAGTGGCCTTTCCAGTCAAGGCGTCGATCAGGACGGCTCCTCTGACCGTCACGAGCCATATCTGATCGCCGGCGGCGGCAATCTGATGGATACTACAGTCTACGGGACCGGTGATGTCTGGAACCGAGAAGCTCTCCGAGTCCCGGTCCAGAACACACAGGCCACCATTTGTTCCGACCCAGACCTTCCCCCCCCCCCGGAAAGCGATCGTGTTCACGGAGTTGTCCGGCAGGCCGTCCTGCTCGGTATAGGTTGACCAGTTTCTCCCTTTGCTGTCGAATCTGTTCAGACCCCAGTTCGTCCCGATCCAGATTGTCTTGCCGTCTGCCGCCAGGCACTGCATCATCTCGCTCGCCAAACCGTCCCTCGTCGTATAGGTCCGCCCGCTCTGGTTGAAAGGCTTGAAGATGCTCACTCCGGCGTACACTTTCGTCTGCGTCTCTCCGCTCACGACATGGATGCTCGCCGCACAGACAAGTTCCGAGGAGGTGGCCAGAGCGGTTACCTGATCTCCTCTCAACCCGTCTTCCTGGGTGAATAGCCTCACTGAGTAGTGCGCACCGATACGTCTACGGTACCCAACGCGCCTACGGCACAGAACAGCCAGAGTGCTGGGAGGAGGATACCTCTTGGAGGAGCGGGCGACATCTGTGAAACGACCACCGAGCGACCGCCGAACGGCACAAAAAAAGGAAGGGATAAAAAAAACTACTTCTTTCTTCTCCGAGAACACATCAGCAGAGCCAGGAAAGGTCCGGCCCAAAGGACCTCGGGTATGACGACCGCTCCAGTGCGCTGGCCATCCCGACCGTACATCGGCCACGGGAGCAACTCCTTCTTGTCTGGGGCATCCATCGTCAGGCAGCAGATCTTAGGTCCTGCAACGACTACAAGGTCAAGTTTTCCGTCACCGTCCATGTCGCCCATTATCGGGTTTGTCCTACTCTCGCCGCCCACGAGGTATCTGGTTTCGAGCTGTCCCTTGTTGCTCAAAACGATAGCCTCGCAGTCTGCCCAAGTTGTGAAGACTATGTCCAGTATTC
>Ga0172366_10003035_pt1 | contig 13203 bp, 19 predicted proteins | sample LakKivSesite69cm_FD_114533 | JGI IMG/M metagenome (GOLD analysis project Ga0172366, IMG submission 114533) | Sediment microbial communities from Lake Kivu, Rwanda - Sediment site 69cm | ecosystem: Environmental > Aquatic > Freshwater > Lake > Sediment | place: Rwanda: Western Province, Lake... | reverse complement strand
GAGGGCGGCCAGCACTTCAGCATGGGGGGCTGGCAGGTCGTCAGCCTCAACATGCCGAGGATGGCCTACAGGGCGAACGGCGACTACGACAAGCTCCTCGAGGCGGCCCAGGAGAACATGAGGCTCTCAGTCGACGTCTTCAAGACCAAGCGGCACTGGATGGACAAGGCGATCGGGAACAACATGATTCCCTTCGCCACCCAGCAGCCCAGGGACCCTGTGACGGGGCAGAAGGCTCCCCCCGCTGTCGACTTCAGGGAGCTCGTCAACGTCATCGGAGTCGTCGGCGTCAACGAGATGGTCCAGCACTTCACCGGGAGCCAGCTCCACGAGAGCGACGACGCGATAAGGGTCGCCGTCAGGCTCCTCCTCGACATGGAGAAGTACAGGAAGGGGCTGGAGATGAAGCACGGCTTCAAGATAATGCTGGCGAGGACGCCGGCTGAGAGCACGGCGCAGACCTTCGCCATCTCGGACCTCGTCTCGCCCAAGTACAGGAAGCACGCGGAGAACGTGGTTAAGGGCGACCTCGAGCAGAGCCTGGCGCTCCTCAAGGGGCAGCGCGACCTCCCAGTCTACTACAGCAACGGCACACACACGTACGTGGGCGCCCACATTCCGCTGGGGAAGAAGATTGACATTGAGCACAAGTTCTTCCCGATCCTGAGCGGCGGGAACATCTTCCACGCCTGGCTCGGCGAGGCCTGCAGCGACCCCGAGGCGCTGTACAAGTTGACTCAGCGCATCTGCAGGAACAGCCAGATAGGGTACTTCAGCTACACGAAGGACCTGACTATCTGCAGCAAGTGCCAGAGCACGAACGCGGGGCTGCTGAAGAGTTGCCCTAGCTGTGGTTCCGAGAGCGTGAAGTGGTGGAGCAGGATCACGGGCTACTACACTGACGTGACGGGCTGGAACGAGGGCAAGCGGCAGGAGCTCATGGACAGATACAGGGTCACGATATAAGCTCCCCGTATCTTTTTCATTCAATCAGAATTTTCCATAAAGTATTTAGGTTGACGGAGAGACTTTCATCATGTTCAATTACGGCCCCCGTTGGCACTTGATTACAGCCAACGGGTAATCAATACTTTTAAAAAAATGTTACAGTATTTGATCTTCGGTGAGCCTTGAAGACAGCCATCCTCGTCGATAGTATGTACCTTCAGAACCTGAAGAACGAGTACGGGTTGGGATCTCTGAACCCGAGCCTGTTTCCCTTGGTTCTCCTCAGGCCCGGAGAGGAGCATTACATGACTTACATCTTCGACGCGGAGCCGTACGTACCTAAAACGGGGGCGACGGAGGCGCAGCTCGAGCAAAGGCGGAAGAAGAGGGAGTATTTCGACGCCGTCCAACAGTATGAGAGGATGAAGGTCGAGCTGGGCTACGTGGTCCCGAAGCCGGGGAGGTGCCCGAGGTGCGGCGAGGCCTTCAGCGTGCCGGTCCAGAAGCAGGTGGACGTGAAGATCTCGGTGAGGCTCATGTCCCTCGCCTGGGAGAGGATCGTGGAGAAGATCGTGCTCCTCTGCGGCGACGGCGACGTCCTTCCCGCGGTCCGAGCCATCGAGCCGACGGGGACGATCGTGAGGCTGGTCTACGGGAGGGTCGGGAGGATGTGGGCGAGCAGGGCTCTGATCAGAGAGTGCCCGGAGAAGATGGAATTGACGAAGGAAATATTTGAGGAGATGACGCTCAAACCCAAAGAGAACTAATTTTTTTTTATATTGACGCCCAAGGAACACGATGGGCTGAAAAAAGAGGAAAGAAGTAAAGCACAATAACAGATATATGGCCACTAATTAAACAAATTATAAAGTACTAGATGATTCACCAGATTTCCATCCACATATACGACGCGGCGTCGTGGATCACACCGACAATAAGTACCCAGCACAAGACCGCCGCGATCGTCTTCACCCAGCCAAAATCGAACATTTCCTTTACCGCCAGGGCTTGCCAGAGGGTAGCCCAGAGCCCCACCAAGTACAATGGATTGGGGACCCAGCCAAATAGGAAACCTGGCGTCATACCGTAGAGAACAGCCTTAGTGGCGCTGGAGAGGCATACGCTGCGTCTCTCACTCCTCCCCTTCATGACCCAGGCTACCAAGGCGAGAACCGGGATGCTCAGGGCCGTCAGGATTACGTATCCCACCATGACCAGTACAGCAAACACTGCGACATGTGTTATCCCCTGGAGGTTCGGGGCATAGTTACCGATGACACATGGCGCAAAAAGTTGAGCCGACCCTCCGGCGTTGCTTGGATTCGAGTAGTCGACACCGAACAGGCTTAGAGCCCCTGACATGATAGCGGTAACCCAGCCGAAGACGAGTAGGAAGACGAGAGGCCCGCGGTAGCCGACCTCGCCCCTCACCGAGCTGAAGGCTTGGAGAGGGTTGATGAGAATCATGTAGGCGAGTCGGAGAAGACTCAAACACTTCACCGGAATAAAAACAGTTTAGTACGAATATAACTATCTGGACAAGCGCGGTTAATGACTACCTCCACATGAGGACGATGCTCATAAAGGACTCGCTACATCCTTAAGGCGCTCCAGTGATTCACAAGACATTACGCTAAGAAGCAGTAACATCCCACAGATCAACATGTAACCAAGCGTACACAGGTGGCGACTCACAACTAACTGGAGGCCGTAACCTTCTTCTCGACAGCCAACGTCTGCGCCACCGCATCAGGCGCGCCCTAGGGCTCGATTGATGTGAGCAGATCGAAGGATGACATGAGCCCGTCCACAACAGCCTTACCCCACGGGCTCAGCCTATAATAGGCCTTGTGCATATCCCCGAAGTCCTCGTCGAGGCGGCTGAGGGTGTAGATGACAGCCGCCACCGTCAGTATCTTCAGGTGGTAGGTCAGCGTCCCCTTCCTGACGCCGAGCATCTTAAGGAGCTCAGTGTAGGTCGCGTCCCTCCCGCCGTAAAGGTACTCGACTATCTTCGCCCGCACCGGGTGATCTAACGCCTCTATGGCGTCCCTGAGCTCGTCTGGTATCTCCAACCTCTTCCTCAGGACAAATTTATTTGTCCTAACTTATTTAACTGTTACTATAAACTATCAGAAATAAATGAAGCGTGGAGTCCGGTCACTGGCGGTGAGATACGAGAAGGTGAAGGTCGTGCTCCTGATCCTCGGCTCTTACCAAGACAGCTCGATTCAGAGGCTCAGGGACCTCAAGAGGAGAATGATCGGCATCGGCTGGACTAAGTGCCGCCTCGTCGAGGATTTCGACGCCCCGATAAGGAGAGATGACGAGGAGGAAGACGCCTACCTCACGCGGAAGAGCATCTACTGGATCGAACGCAGCGACGCCTGCGTCTTCGTCTTCAACGCCGGTGCCGACAACGAGAGCGTGGGCTACGAGCTCAAGCACGCAAGCGACCACCTCCCGGCGAAGCTGGAGACCACCCTCGTCGCCGTCGACGCGACGGGACCATACGCCTCGACCCTCGTCAGGGGCCACATACAGAGGCTGCGTGTGGAGAGGACCGCCAGGGTCGCACTCTTCAGAGACGAAGAGACGCTCTACAGGGTCTCCAGGAACGCGGCACTCAGCTTCTTAAGGCCCCTCGCACCCGTACTCGCCCTCAGAGGCCAGCATTTCAAATAAATCTTATCCCAATATTCCACCATGAGCGACGAGAAGAGGCGGGAGTTGGAGGCGAGGCTCAGGGTCGTCGCAGACCGCTACGGCGACAGGCTCACCCCGGAGGAGCTTGAGGAGGTCAGGAAAGCCCTTGAGGCGAACCTCGACGCGGCCAACGCACTGAGGTCGATCAGGCTGGGGAACTGGGACGAGCCATTCAGCGTCTTCAAACCCGTAAGGAGGAGGCGGGTTTGAGGTCGGACCCTCTGTTCATGCCCGTCAGGGAGCTATCCAAGCACATCAAATCGGGCAGGATCTCCCCCGTGGAGCTGACAGAGCTCTACCTGAGGAGGCTGGAGAAGATCGGGCCAAGCTACAACTCGGTAGTAACCGTCACCCGTAGGAGGGCGCTGAGGCAGGCGAGGAGGGCGGAGAAGGAGATGGAGGCGGGCAACTACAGGGGGCTCCTCCACGGGATTCCTTACGGCGTGAAGGACCTCATCGCCACGAAGGGCATCCCCACAAGCTGGGGCGCTGCTCCCTTCAAAGATCAGGTATTCGACTACGACGCCGCAGTCGTGAAGAAACTAGATCAGGCGGGAGCCATCCTGTGCGCAAAGCTCGCCATGATCGAGCTCGCCGGAGGCATGGGCTACAGGCAGCCATTCGCCTCCTTCACTGGGCCTCCTAGGAACCCATGGAACCCTGACACGTGGACCGGCGGCTCCTCAAGCGGCTCAGGCGCAGCGGTCGTCGCCGGTCTGGTTCCATTCGCCATAGGCTCAGAGACCTGGGGAAGCATCCTCAGTCCGTCGAATAACTGCGGAGTAGCCGGCCTCCGCCCCACATACGGGAGGGTCAGCCGCCACGGAGCCATGGCCCTATGCTGGACCCTGGACAAGCTCGGTCCCCTCTGCCAGACAGCCGACGACTGCGGCCTTGTTCTCGAAACCATCTCTGGACCAGACCCAGACGATCCAACGACAACCGATGAAACCTGGACCTACAAGCCGAGGAGCACCAAGAAACGCTACAAAGTAGGCGTCCTGAAGGGTGTCGCCGACGACGCCCAGGACGAGGTCAGGAGGAACTTCGAGGAGGCTCTGAAGGTGGTGAGGAGGTTCGCCTCAGTCGAGGAGTTCGAGCTACCCGACCTACCCTACGAGGCGATAACCCGCACCATCCTCAACGCCGAGGCAGCGAGCGCCTTCGACGAGTTCGTGGAGGCGGGCCTGAGCCACAAGCTCATAGCCCCAGAGGACCACTGGGGACCATACGCGAGGACAGCCCTCCTAGCCACCGACTACCTCCGCGCCATGAGGCTAAGAGGCAGGATGGCGAAGGCAGTCGCCGAGGCCATGGAGCCGTACGACGCCGTCGCGGCACCCACCGCGAAGAAGGCGGCGACCCCCATAGACCAGGAGTTCAGGAAGGTCGCCCCCGGGGCGACGAGGGACGTCATGGGAGCAGTAGGGAACGGCTGCGGCCTCCCAAGCATCGGCGTCCCAGACGGCTTCACCCAGGCAGACCTACCAACAGGAATCCAGTTCATGGGCCACCCATACGACGAGAACACCATCATCAACATAGCGCGAGCCTACCAGGGCCTCACGGACTGGCACAGACGCCACCCGCCTATCCCCGAGCCAAAAAAAGGGTAGGGGGGTCCCGCCTGATCCCTCAGAAAAACACCCCTCCCACCTAAAGGAGACCAGAAACGACCCCTTTCATCCCCCGATCTGCATAAAAAACGCACATTAGCGTGCAAAAAAAAAACGCGAAATAAGAAAATTTTTATCCCTTTATCCACAGCCATGTTGACTAGCCGCGCCTGTGCGGCGGCGGATACCTCGGATAGGCGACCCTACTAGGCCGGAGCCCGAGCTCGACCGAGACCTCAGCCATCTTAAGTGAAGCCTCAGCCGGGTCGATCACCGGCAGCCCGGTCGCCTCCCTTATCGGCCTCCCCATGCCGAACAGCCCGAGGCAGTCGAGGTAGAAGGAGTCGTAGCCATCGCGGGCGAGCGCTTCCACCTTCGCCTTTGTAAGCTCGAACGTCCTCCCCAAGTCCTTCCTGAGCTCGAGCACGGGCAGCGGGGCCGGAACCCCGCAGACCCTCTTCCCTAGCGTCGAGGCCAGAGCCCTCATAGCCTCCCCCGGCCCGATCACTGGGACGTCGACGAGCGTCCGGGCCGCCTCGACGCCCGGGTCCCCAGCGCACCAGACTATCATCGCGTCCCATAGACCCGTCTCCTCCTCGACGCACCTCAGCACCTCGGCGGCCGCCCTGACGTGGTCGACCGCGCACTCGATAGCGGGAGGCCCACCACGAACCTGCACATACCCCAGCTCGGTCCCAGGCCCCGCGATCGACCTGAGGAAACTGAGCCTCAGCCCGATCTCAGCGTCGTTAATCCCAGTGATGGGCACCACGAGTAGAATCCTCAAGCCCAACCCCATGGAAAAAACGGACGCTGAGGGGATAACAGTTTTCACGGACAAGCCTGAGCCCACCCCTTTTAAGCCCGCGGACCGATAACCAGAAGATATGGACCAGGCCGAAGGCATCACACCGATGCGGGCGGCGGCCTACGTCGCCGCATTCATCGCTATAGCCCTGGCATTCACCCTCGTCCCAACCGGCTGGCTCGAGGAGCTCACCGCACAGACCACCTCAGCGGCCCTCAGCCTCCTCGGCCTGAGGTCGACCTGGGTCAACGGGGTAGGTTCACCCTCGCTGACACTCCTCGGATACAGGACCGTCACCGTCACCATCATCCGCGAATGCACGGCGATCAACGTCTTCAGCGTCATGACCGCCCTGATCATCCCCCTCGCCGCAGGCTGGGCTCGGAAGGTCGAAGGCGTAGCGCTCTCAGCCATCCTCCTGTACGCCATGAACGTCAGCAGGATAGCCCTCACCGTCTACCTCGCCGCCTACGACGCCCCGCCCTTCTCATGGTTCGTCACGAACCCGACCGTCGAAACCTACCACTACCCGATAAGCTTCGCATACGGAGTCATCGGCGTGGCCGCCCTGATACTGATCGTGAGCAGGTGGCCCCTCCCGGAGCTCGCCGACACCCTGATAGGCGTAATCAGCCTCCCGTGGCGAGCCGCCGGGCGAAGAATGCATAAGGGCCCCTAGCGGCGCCGAATTAAGAGAAACAACCTTGGTGAAAGTGGTTAGGGGACTCTCAGGAGAAGGTGTCCTTCCCTAGGCTTCCTCTTTCTTCTCCTCGGCCTTAGCCTTCTTGGCCCTGGGCTTCGCCTCTGCGGCGGCCGGCTTCCCGGCCTTTGATAGGACTATCGTCATGGTCGAGACGTTGCGCTTCCCTCCCTGCTCGCTCTCGAGCTCCTCCGTGGATATCTCTATGACCGGCCTCTCAAGGTCTGAAAGGAACCTGTTCCTGCAAATCTCGGCCACGTCCACGGCGCTGGAGATCGCCTGCCCTCTCGCCTTCAGCGACACCCTATCCGCGCCCATCTTGTTAAAGGCGGTCAAGACCGCCATCACGTAGGTCATCGGAGGCTTGCTGCCGATGTATACGATGCTCTCGTCGTTCATGGTCGTTCAAGAGTTATGGATGCGCTCACCTTAAAAAACTTCAGAATGCAAGCGCCAGAAACGGCGGCAAAGCGGGCGTAGATATGCCCCACAGGGGCCACATGTCCCTCAGTCCCTCGCAACGGAGTTCGGCATCGTCGCCAATATCCCCAGCTTCACCACCTGCGTCGCCGCGAGGAAGATGAGCACAGACGAGGGGCCGAGGCTGTTCCAGAGGAGCCCGCCCAGGAGAGGCGAGGCGACGCTGATGAGGCTCCTGAAGAGGCCTATGACGCCGAACCAGCTGCCGAGGAGCTCCTTGGGGACGAGCTCAACGCTTATGGAGCCCCCCGTGACGCCGGAGAGCATGAAGAAGCCCGTCAGGAGGCCGGCAGCTACGAGGGTCGCCTCGTTCGGGGCCACGACCAGGAGGAGGAGCCCGGCGCTGTAGAGCGGCGTCATCAACCCTATCAGCCTCTTCCTGCCGAACCTGTCCGCGACGAGGCCGACGGGTATCGCTAGGAGCACTATGACGAGCCAGTAGCCCGTGTCCATCAGCCCCAAGGTGAACTGGCCAGCCCCCTTCACCTGCCTCGCGTAGAGCGGCACGTAAATCGCCATGTAGTTCGGGAACATCGTCAGCATCACGTAGACGAGCCAGCGCCTCACCTTCACCCCCTCACCGAATACCCGCCTCAAGCCGACGCCGAGGCCGACCCGCTCTGCGCCATCGGCCCGCCGAGGGTCCCTGAAGAACCTCAGTATGATCAGGAACGCCACAACGAGTCCCGCGACCTCGAACCAGTAGAGGGGCCTTATCCCCTCGGCTGTGAGCCCCCCGAACCCAGTAATCAGATAGGCTGCGACGACGGGCGCGAAAAGCCTCGGCAGCGAGGCGACTGTGTCGCAGAGCTGCATACCAGTAACCCTCTCGGCGCTCGCGAGGCTGCTCCCACATATCATGGGGCAGACATTCATCGTCGTCTCGAAGGCGACTGTGGTCAACATCAGCGCCACCGCCGTGACCTGCCAGCTCGCCGCGGCGCCGAAGACGGCGTAACCGCAGGCCATCAGGAGCAGTGCGGCGAGAAGCATCTTCCTTACGCCGTACTTGTCCGCGAGCCAGCCCACCGGCAGCGTGACTAGGGCGAAGGCCAGGCCGCCTGCGCTCGCGACGTACCCCAGCTCCATCGCCGTGGCCCCTAACGCCGTGATGTAGATGGACTGGTACTGCTGGGTCAATCCGAGGGAGAAGTTCTGGACAACGTTCTTCGCCATGTTCACCTTGAAGGCGTTCTGCTGCTTCCCGACGAAGCCTAGGCCCTTCTTAAATAAGCTTGGAGCCATGACAGAAAGGTCGACGGAGGTGTTATAAAGATGCGGTGTCAGCGGCGAAACCATTTAACCGGCGGAAGCGGAGCCTCTGACATGAGTATCCAAGACGACGAGGTCCGCCGCATCGTCCTCCAGGCGCTCTACCCGGGGACGAAGAGGATGGAGCCGCCCGATCCGATCAGCATACACGACCTGAGCGAAGCCATCGGCGTCGACATCCACCGGCTGGAGGCGAACCTCACATACCTCAAAGGAAAGGACCTCGTCGCCGTCGATGACAGAGGCGTCTCACTGACCGAGAAGGCGATTTGGGCGATTCGCCAGAACGAGAGGAGCTACTGCCCCTACCTTTGAGCGACGAAACCAGCAACGGTTAAAGCCCAACACGCCTCCATGAAAGCCATGTTAGTAGAAGAGAAGCTCGAGAAGCTCGGATTGAAGCTACCGCCCCCGCCGGCGCCCAAGGGCGTTTATGTGGGGGCCAAGTGGGCGGGCAATATAGCGTTCAGCTGTGGCCAAGGCCCCTTTGAAACTACGAAGAGGGGCATGGTCGGTAAAGACCTAACGATAGAGGAGGGCTACAAGGCCGCCCAGGAGGTTTGCCTCAATTGCCTCGCCCAGCTCAAGAAGCAGCTCGGAAGCCTGGACAGGATAAAGCAGGTCCTGCAGGTCATAGGCTTCATCAACAGCGCCAAGGGCTTCATGGATCAGCCGAAGGTGCTCAACGGCTTCACTGACCTCCTAGTCCAGCTCTTCGGCGACCCTGAGGGTAAACCGGCGAGGGCTGCACTGCCTGCCCACCACCCCGGCTGGATAGCCGTAGAGGCCTGGATGGTCGTCGAGCTCAAAGAATAGCACATCGCCTCCCTCTCCCACATCTCTTATCGAGGAAAGCCTATTATCAGAAAGGAATGACTTTACCTCGATCGCAATGAGCGCCAACGAGGTCATTAAGCTCATAGACGAATTAAAAAGCCTGCTCGATGGCTACAGGTCCTACGGCCAGATGGCGGTGGATGCCATCGACGCCCTCGACAGGCTGAGGAGCCTCGTCGCAAACGGGAAGTTCAGCGAAGCAAACAAGATGGCGGGCGACCTGGCAAGCCAAGTGGACTTCTACAGGGCCTTCGTCCCTGACCTAGCCGCTAAAATGGATGGCATCCACAAGATTTTGCGATCGCTCTCTTGAGGCCCCGACCTGATCTTTCAGCCTATTGACTCAAACACGAGTACCAGGGTTCAGAAAAATAGGTAGAGTGTAGGCTGCGTCACCATCGCCTCATGACGGAGTTAACGATGATCATCAGCGCCACGAGGATGATGAAGAGGGGCCATAGCTTGTCCCAGGCGAGCCACGCATAAGCATCGCCTAGGAGGGAGGAAACTCCTATGATTAGGATGAAGAGGCCTATGATTATCCCCCAAGTCGCGCCGCCTCGGCCTCCGAAGCAGACGTCTTCCTCGCTACGTCTCCTGTACCTGTACTCGCGGTACGGCGGAGGATGTAGTGGGGCACCGCAGCTCTTGCAGTTCTCAGCGTCGTTGGCGTTCTCAGCGCCACACTTAGTGCAGTAGACCATCTCGATTCACTGGTTGAAGATCGCTGCAACCCTTATAGAAATGTTGCTCCACCGACCTAAAACGAGGCATAGTATCAGGCGGCGAAGGAGTAAGGACAGCCCTCCTGTCCGCAGCGTCCACAGATAGACACGTGGTCCGCCTCAGACAGGACGATCCTGGCTATGATCCAGTAGACCGTTATCGCCAAGAGGTAAGACTGCGCCAGGAGGCCGCCATTAATCCGGTCGACTCCAACCACCAAGAGGAAAGCGCCGAACACGAATACGACGTTCAGGGAGGCGTGGATGACGGGGTCGTCGAGGTCGATCCTGTGCTGAATGAGGCCGAGGAGGACGAGGGTGAAGCCTAGCCAGAAAGCTGTGTGAGGATCGCCCGGGCTCATCCCAAGGAAGAAATAAGCTATGCTCCCAACGATCGATACGACCGCACCCAGCACGAGGCCGGTGCAGCCCGCGCAGAAGGTCCTACCCGCCACGGAGAGGGTATGAGCCGAGAACCTTCCGCACGGAGGGTGGTGACCCCTGTTCCCGGCCGATGCATGGTCGCCTATTCTGCCAGCTTTCACCCGCCCTCTGCCTAGGAGGGCTAGGACCTTAGAGGGATACATCCCTACGATCGCGCCTATGGAGCAGATCAGGATGAAGATGCCCCCAGTCAGCTGGGGCTGCGATGGGATGCGGCCCCCTGTGTAGCCGAGGGTGAGGGGGACGAGGAGGAGCAGCCCGGCTAACGATATGCCGAGGGACCAAAGCGCATCGGATGGCCTCAAGACGCCTCCCCTCCTCCGGCGAGTAGGCCAACAATCCACCTGAGGGCAGCGCCAGGCCTCGGCAGGAGCATGGGCGTCGATTTCTTGTAACTCATATATTCCTCGCCGGACTTCCTCTCGAGGCTGTCCCAGTCGAGCCCCTCCGCCTGGCAGTCGAGGACATCGATCTCTGCGTAGTTTGCCTCGGGGTAACCGGCGAGGGCGATGATACCAAAGGGGGATAAGGGGTACTGGCCGAGGATGAGCCAGAAATCCTTCGGCTCGACGAAGAGGACCTTCAAACGCCCACGCTCCCTAGGCTAGCCTACTCTAGCCTCTGGCTCGATAAAAGTTATTCAAAATAGGGATAACGAGGGAGTTTAGGCGCTCTTGTCTATCTTGACCTTCCCGTCGGCCGATATGGTCGCCTTCGCGTGGCGGAGCGCCCAGCAGCTGATGACGACGCCTACGGGCAGCGACGCGGGGTGCCTTGCCGCCATCTCGATGTGGAGGTCGAGGGCCGTCGGCCCCTCGCCGAGGCCCATGGCGCCGATGCCAAGCTCGTTGACCTTCGTGAAGAGCTCCTCCTCTATCGCCGCGATCTTCGGGTCATGGTTCCTCACCCTGAACGGCTTCAGCAGTGCCTTCTTCGCGAGCACCATGCAGTAGTCCTCGCTGGTGCCGATGCCTACGCCGACGAAGTAGGGCGGGCATCCCAGCGAGCCTGCGGCGGCTAAGGCCTCTATGACGAAGCTCTTGACCCCCTTCATGCCGAGCCCAGGCTTCAGCATCCTGTGGGCGGCGACGTTGCTGCTCCCCCCGCCCTTCGGCATCGCCGTGAGCTCAAGGTCCTTCCCCGGCACCAGCTCGAAGTAGAGTATAGGCACATGTGGGTCGCAGACGTTGTCGTTCGTGTTCCCCTTCAGCATGTCGACGGCGTTGGGCCTAAGCGGTATCTCCTTCGTCGCGCGGCGGGTCGCGTTAACGAGGACCTCCTTGAGGCTGGACCTGAGCGGGAACTCGTCCCCGAGCTTCACCATGAAGGCGACGAGACCAGTGTCCTGGCACATGGGCCAAGACTCCTTCCTAGCCAAGGCGACGTCCTCGAGGATGCTAACCATCTGTGACCTGCCTACCTCGCCCTTCGTCTCCTTCATCAGCTTCTCGAGCTCCTTCACGTACTCCTTAGGGTACTCGGTCGCCGCGATCCTGAGGAGCTCGACGGCGGTGTCCTCAACAACCTTCTCTATCGTCATCCTACTTCATCTCCGCCATTATCCTGTCCCTTCGAGCCGTTACCAGCTTCTTCACGTCGGCGGTGAGGTTCCCGCCGTGGGCGTCGATGGTGATTATCATGGGGCCGAAGTCATCGACGTCGTAGACCCAGAGGCACTCGGGCATCCCGAGCTCCTCGAGCCAGAAGACGTCCCTCACACCCTTTATACCCTTGACAGCGAGGAGCGCGGCCCCGCCCGTGAAGGCGCCGTAGACGCAGCCGTACTGTTGACAAGCCTTCGAGGTGCGGTCCCCCATGCCGCCCTTCCCAATGATGACGGCGGGCCTAAAAGCCTCTATGAACTTGTCCTGGAATATCTCCATCCTGTCGCTGGTGGTTGGGCCCGCGGCGACGGTCTCCCAGCCCTTCCCGGCCTTCCTCATGATGGGGCCGCAGTGGAAGACGGCGACCCCTTTGAAGTCGACTGGCGGCCTCTTCCCAGCCTCGTGGAGCTCGAGAGACTTGAGGTGGGCCTCGTCCCTCGCCGTTATGACGGTGCCCGTGACGTAGATCACGTCGCCTACCCTCAGCTTCCTGACTTCCGCCTCGGGCACAGGAGTCTTCAAGTGGTACTCCAAACAGCATCCCTTCTAGAGACTATCCCGCAACCGGATAAAAAGGTGCGGGGTCGGTTGGATAAAATATAAAGCGAGCGAGGTTGAACATAAAGGGATGTCTTCGAATGGGTCGGGGCTCATGCTCAGCTTCAAGCCTGAGAACCGGGCTTTCCGGGATAAGGTGAAGGAGCTGAGCGGCGAGAAGATCGATCTCTGCTTCCAGTGCGGCGCATGCAGTTCGGGCTGCCCGATGACGCAGGAGATGGACTACCTGCCCAGCAAGGTGATCAGGATGACCCAGCTTGGGCTTGAGGAGGCCCTCGACTCCAAGACCATCTGGGTGTGCACCACCTGCTTCAACTGCGAGGTCCGGTGCCCCCGGGGGATAGACATAGCCAACGTGATGGAGGCCCTGAGGACGATGGTGTTGCGGAAGAAGTACAACAGGGTTAACCTAGAGGATCTAACGGCGGAGGAGCTGAGGGAGCTCCCCCAGATAGCCATCGTCAGCAACCAGAGGAAGCTCACGGCGTGACGACCATGAAGGTAG
>Ga0172366_10003030_pt1 | contig 13213 bp, 16 predicted proteins | sample LakKivSesite69cm_FD_114533 | JGI IMG/M metagenome (GOLD analysis project Ga0172366, IMG submission 114533) | Sediment microbial communities from Lake Kivu, Rwanda - Sediment site 69cm | ecosystem: Environmental > Aquatic > Freshwater > Lake > Sediment | place: Rwanda: Western Province, Lake... | reverse complement strand
TTAACTTGGTGATTTTGTCGTATTTTTTGAGTTCGCCATCAAGTCCAAAAAATTCGACGAATCTTTTCTTTATCTGAAAATCAGCAGCATAAAGACTATTTGGACATGGAACATTTCGTTGATGTTTTATTCTCTTGGAGAGTAGCCAATAATCAATGATTTTTTCAGCAAAGGAATTATATATATGTCCGTCTTTCGCAAAGTAGTTTTTAGAAAATTTAACTGGGTTTGGTTTAAATCCGGCGGCTTCGATTGCTTTATTCCAAGAGCCAAATCGATCTTGAGCTGCATTATAATAAGGAAATTCCATCTTAAAAGGAATTCGATTATTTAATTTGTAAAACTTTTTAACAAGCTCAATAATTTCTGATTTGGTTATGATTTGTGCTTTGGCTTGGCATTTTGTCGAGCAGTACTTTATCGCGTCACCTTTAAATTCTTTTTTTGCAATAATTACATGTTTTTATTTTCGTTTTTCTTTTAAGAAATTTAGAGTTGTTGGAGGAAGCAGCGCACGATTGAGAGCAAAAACTAAGGCCGGATTTAGATCTCCTAATTTCGCTGGGTGTTTTATATATAATTTTACGGCAGGCAGAATTTATGCACTCTAACTGAACCACTCTCAATTGAGATTTATTCTGACATAGTTTAGAACAATATTATTTCCAGCCAAATTTTTTGCTTCATTTACTCTTCCTGTGGGTCTACGAAATATTTTCCTACAAGTTGCACAAGTTACTTTAATTAAATTCATAAAACCTTCGGGCTGCCCAGAAGTTGCACTGGGACCGCCATCACCCCAAGATGGTATACTACTCTTATACTACAGCCCGAGAATTATTTGCCGAGATTCTGAAAGAAGCGAAGGCGGAAGATAAAGGCAAACTTCGAAAGAGGCAAACTTCATCGCCCTCTCTTTCCTATCGCTTTGATGCATTTGGTGCAGGCTAAAATTCTTTTTCCGGCGAATTTTTTGTAGGCTGGTTTTTTAATATCAAAAGGAATTCTCACCCATTGTAGATTGGGGTGTTTTCTTTTTTTGATGGTGGGATTGTATTTTCCCCGGAGTTTTTTTAGTCTCCAGACCATCAGGCCTTTTTTTTCACAAATTGGGCATTGTCTTGCCATATGAACTATGTTAACATAAAAAAATAATATTTACAATGCCTATAACATTTTCAGAAGAAGAATTAAACGATCTTTTATGGGCCTGGGCGGCTATTACTTTAGCCTTTGCTATTGTTTTAACTGTCAGGGGCGCCGGACTGGGTTTTACGGCAAATCTTATTGTCACCGGCCTGACCGTGGGCATAGCCTTTTTGTTCCACGAGCTGGGCCATAAAATTGTTGCTCAAAAATACGGTTGCTGGGCTGAGTTCAGGAAGTTTACCTTAGGACTGATTTTGGCTCTCGCCATGAGTTTTATGGGCTTTATAATAGCGGCTCCAGGCGCTGTTATGATTAGCGGCTTTATTTCAAGAGAACAAAACGGTAAGATAGCCGTTGCCGGGCCTTTGGTCAATATCGGCCTGGCAATTTTGTTTTTTATGACCGGAATTTTTTTGCCGCAAATTATTGGCGAACTGCCGGCCCTGCTCGGTCAGATCGTATTTTACGGATTTTTTATTAACGCCTGGCTTGCTTTGTTTAATATGATTCCTTTTCCGCCCCTGGATGGCTCTAAGGTGATGGCCTGGTCTTTTCCTGTTTGGTTAGGAACTGCGGCTTTAGCCGGATTTATGGTTTTCTTTATGTGATAGTGAAACCCCGGCCTCTATGCTCGTAGAATATGGTTAAACTTTCAATTAAAAATTAAATTTGTCTATCAAGTAAACCAGAAATTTAACGGGTTTAGAGGGCGGGGTAATGCTGAAACGTTGACTTTGTTTTAGACATCTGCTAAATTGTATTAAGCGCAAGGCGCTTAATTATTTTTATGCCCACAATTCATCAAATAATCAGAAAAAAAAGGGAGAGAATTAAAAAACGTTCCAGAACGCCATCTTTGAAATTCAGTTTTAACGTTAAGAAAAATCAACCCCGACAATTTCCTTCGCCATTTAAAAGAGGAGTTTGTCTTAAAGTTTTTACCGTCACTCCTAAAAAACCAAATTCCGCCCTGAGAAAAGTGGCCAGAGTTCGTCTGACCAGCGGTCAGGAAGTGACTGCTTATATTCCTGGCGAAGGTCATAATTTGCAGGAGCATTCAATTGTTTTGATTCGGGGAGGAAGGGTCAAGGATTTGCCAGGAGTGAGGTACCATGTGGTAAGGGGAGTATTGGATACCGGTGGGGTGGAGGGGAGGAAGAAGGAGAGGTCAAAGTATGGCACAAAACGTGAAAAAACATAATGCGAAAAATGCGAATAACAAATGCGAAATATGCGAATTCGCAAGTTTCGCATAAAAATTCGTAGTTTCGCATTATATTATATGCGTGGTAAGAAAAAAACAAAACGAGAAATTTTACCAGACCCCGTTTATAACAACATCACCGTGGCAAAGTTTATCAACCAGGTGATGCGTCGGGGGAAAAAAACCGTTGCCCGGAAAATCGTTTACGGGAGCCTTGAGATTGTTAAAGAAAAAATAAAAAAGGAGCCCCTGGAAGTTTTTGAAACAGCTCTCAGTAATGTTAAGCCCTCCTTAGAAGTGAAGCCAAAAAGAATTGGGGGAGCAACCTATCAGGTGCCGCGGCAGGTGCCGGCCGCTCGAGCAGAAACCCTGGCCATGCGCTGGTTAATTCAAGCTGCTAAATCTAAAAAAGGAAAGACAATGAAAGAAAAATTAGCCGAGGAATTGATTTTAGCTTCAAAACGAGAGGGCGCGGCAATAAAAAAGAAAGAAGACACCCACAGAATGGCCGAAGCCAACAGGGCTTTTGCCCATTTTGCCTGGTAGGGGTAAATTTTATGCCGAGACAATATCCAATAGAAAAATATAGAGATATTGGTATTATCGCCCATATCGATGCTGGTAAAACGACTACGACAGAACGAATACTTTTTTATACCGGAATTTCCCATAAAATTGGCGAGATTGATTTGGGCACAACTATTATGGACTGGATGGCCCAGGAAAGAGAAAGAGGAATTACCATTACCGCTGCTGCCACCACCTGTTTTTGGACGCCGTTGGAAGCTAAAAGCCGGGAGCGAGGAAATCCTGAGGAAATCCGAATTAATATCATTGATACCCCTGGCCACATTGATTTCACGGCCGAGGTTCAAAGGTCATTAAGAGTTTTAGATGGAGCGGTGGTTGTTTTTGATGGCGTAGCCGGAGTGGAACCCCAATCAGAAACGGTCTGGCGCCAGGCTGATAAATTTGAGGTTCCCAGAATTTGCTTTATTAATAAAATGGATAGAATGGGCGCTGATTTTGAAAAAAGTTTAGAATCAATCTGGCAAAAATTATCGCCCAATGCTGTGGCTCTTCAAATTCCCGTAGGCAAAGAAAGCGCCTTTGAAGGAGTAATTGATTTATTAAAAATGAAAATTTTGAAATTTAAGGGGGAGCATGGTGAAAAAGTGGTTGAAGAAGAAATTTCTAAAGATTTATTAGCTAAAGCCAGAGAGTGGCGAGAAAAGTTGGTTGAAAAAATTGTGGCTGAAGATGCTGAACTTTTGGAAAAATATCTGGCTAAACAGGAAATCTCCATTGATGAGCTGAGAGGTGTTTTGAGAAAAGCAACCTGTAATTACCGATTGATTCCGGTTCTGATAGGTTCATCTTTGAAAAACAAAGGAGTTCAGCCGCTTTTGGATGCTATCTGTTATTATTTACCCTGCCCAACCGAGGTGCCAGCAGTTCAGGGAATTGACCTTAAAACCGGAAAAGAAATAGAAAGAAAGGCGGCAGACAGTGAGCCGTTTTCAGCTTTGGCTTTTAAAATTGCCACCGACCCTTACGTGGGCGCTTTGACTTATTTCCGAGTTTATTCCGGGAATTTGAAAAGAGGCGTCTATTTGCTTAATACTACCACTCAGGAAAAAGAGCGGCTCGGCCGAATTTTGCGTCTTCACGCCAATCAGAGAGAAGAGGTGGAAGAAATTTTTACCGGTGATATCGTTGCCACTGTTGGATTAAAAAAGACCTCAACCGGCCATACCCTTTGCGACGAGAATTATCCCATTATTTTAGAAAAAATTACTTTTCCTGAACCGGTCATTGGTATTCGTATTGAACCAAAAACCAAAGCTGACCAGGAAAAGATGAGTTTGGCCTTGCGAAGATTAGCTGAAGAGGACCCAACTTTCCGGGTTAAAGGAGATCCAGAAACCGGCGAAACCATTATCTCAGGCATGGGAGAGCTACATTTAGAAATCATTGTTGACCGGATGAAAAGAGAATTTAAGGTCGAAGGAAACGTTGGTCGGCCCCAGGTGGCTTACAAAGAAACAATAAAGGAAATAGCCGAAGCTGAAGGAAAATATATCCGCCAGACCGGCGGCCGGGGCCAATATGGCCATGTTTGGTTGAGGGTGGAGCCTAAAAAAAGAGGAGAGGGATTTGAGTTTATTAACGAGATTAAGGGCGGTATTATCCCCCAGGAATTTATTCCGGCCTGCGAAAAAGGAGTTAAAGAAGCCATGGATAAAGGTGTATTGGCAGGTTACCCCTTAGTGGATATGAGCTGTGCTTTATACGACGGTTCTTTCCACGAAGTTGATTCTTCGGAAATAGCTTTTAAAATTGCCGGCTCAATGGCTCTTCAATCAGCTTGCAAAAGAGCCAAGCCAATTTTGCTGGAGCCGATAATGAGATTAGAAGTGATTGTGCCGGAAAACTTTTTTGGCGATGTCATTGGCAATTTGTCAGCCCGAAGAGGGAAAATTGAAGAAACCAAAGATAGATTAAATCTAAAAGTCATTGATGCCAAAGTTCCTTTAGCCGAAATGTTCGGCTATGCCACTTCTTTGCGGTCATTAACCGAGGGCCGAGGTACTTTCACCATGGAATTTGACCATTACGATGAAGTACCTCAGAACATTGCTCAGGAAATCACTGAAGGCAAACGCCGCTAGTACAAGTCATTGTAACAAACACTGTTTGTTACAATTAAGCATCGCCAAGGAGGCGATTTTATTAAAATGAATGGAAAATATGACAAAAGAGGAAATCGAAAAGCATAAAATGGTGGCGAGGAAATTAGAGTTGATTAAAGATAAAGCACTAAGGCATATAAAAAGGAATCTTGGCAGGGTTTCCGAATATGACATTCATAAATTTATCATTTCAGAATTTAAAGAACAGGGACTGATTACCGAAAAAAAGAACCCAATTCAAATTGCAAGGTATAACATATGCGTTATATAAATAGTGTATGCACAATAAGACCTACAAACAACTAAAAAAGGAACTATTAAAAGACAAGAAAATTAAAGAGGCTTATGAGAAACTCGGGTCTGAGTTTGCCGTGATTGAAATGCTTATTAGGAAAAGAATTGAGAAAAGATTAAGTCAAAAAGAATTGGCTGAAAGAATTAGCACAAAACAGTCAGCTATTTCCCGGCTTGAATCGGGAACTTATAACCCCAGCCTTTCTTTTTTACAGAAAGTGAGTGAAGCCTTGGATGCGAAGTTAAAAATTTCTTTATCAGAAAAATAAAATTATAGCAGGCATTGTTTGTGACATTTAAATGAGTCGTCAGAAGGGCGATTCCTGCCCCGCACCGAGTTTTACTCTGGTGCGGCGTTTTGGTAGGATAAGAGAAGATGAGTAGGGGACAACTTAAGGAGAGAATTGTTTTGGTGGGAGCGCTGAAAAATAAAAGACATTTTTTTGAGAAAACATGACTGGCAGGTTATCCGCCTGAAAGAATCAACCGTTCTTGCTAACTTGAAAGGTTGTCTTTTAAGAATTCAAAAAACCATCCAAAAACTCGGCGACCATTGAAACTCTGGTCGCCGGCCAACTTTTGTCATAACACTAATAAACTCTCTTGACTTTGTTTGATGGAAGTGGCAATATGTAGTTTAGAGTTATTCACAACCTACCCCTTGACCCCGCCCTTGAAAAAGTTTATATTTACGACATAGACGAGCCCATTAAGAAAGTTTTCAAGGCCGGGGTTGACAATTTTTTAAAGGTTAATAGAATAGTAATATAATTAAAAATAATCCGAATGCTGCGAATTTTTATCCGAATGCTGCGAATGAATTATTCGTGGCATTCGCATATCATTCGTAGATTCGCATTATAAATTTATGGCGGAAAAAGAAAAATTTGTTAGGACAAAGCCCCACCTTAATATCGGCACCATTGCCACGTTGCCCACGGGAAAACCACTTTAACTGCAGCCATTACCCATGTTTTGAAACTAAAAGGGTCGGCAGCCAAAGAGTGGACGGTTGACGAAATTAATGCCGCGCCCGAGGAAAAAGCCAGAGGTTTAACAATTACCATTACCCATGTAGAGTATGAAACTGATAAACGTCACTATGCCCATATTGATTGCCCTGGCCATGCTGATTATGTTAAGAATATGATTACCGGAGCAGCCCAGATGGATGGAGGGGTTTTGGTGGTCTCGGCACCTGACGGCGCCATGCCTCAGACCAGAGAACACATTCTTTTAGCCAGACAGGTTGGATTGCCTGCCCTGGTTGTATTTTTAAATAAATGTGAAACAGTAGATGACCCGGAAATGATTAACTTGGTTGAGTCAGAACTGAGAGAACTTTTGAAAAAATATAATTTCCCCGGTGATGAAATTCCAATTATTCGAGGCTCGGCCTTGAAAGCTCTGGAAGCAAAATCAATTAAGGAGGAAACAGTTAAACCAATTTTAGATTTACTAAAAACAATTGATGATTATATTCCCGAGCCGGTCAGGGAAGTAGATAAACCATTTTTAATGGCAATTGAAGATGTTTTTTCAATTGCCGGACGGGGGACAGTGGCAACCGGTAGAATTGAGAGAGGGGTAATTCATTCCAATGAGGAAGTAGAGTTAGTTGGAATAAAACCTACGGCAAAAACCGTGGCTGTTTCGGTTGAGATGTTTAGAAAAATTTTAGATGAAGGAAGGGCTGGAGACAATGTGGGAATTCTCTTGCGAGGGCTGGAGAAAGAAAACGTTGAGAGAGGTCAGGTCTTGGCAAAACCCGGCAGCATTACTCCCCATACTGAGTTTGATGGAGAGGTTTATGTCTTAACCAAAGAAGAAGGCGGAAGGCACACCCCTTTCTTTGCAGGTTACAAACCCCAATTTTATTTTAGAACTACTGACATTACCGGAGATGTTAGTTTACCGGAAGGAACGGAAATGGTTATGCCGGGAGATACCATTAATTTGAAAATCAAATTAATTGCGCCAATTGCCCTGGAAGAAAAGCAGAGATTTGCGATTAGGGAAGGAGGAAAGACCGTAGGTGCGGGAGTAGTCACAAGAATTGTAAAATAAGTGAAAGGGGAAGTTGATTTCCCTACGAATTACGAATCAGCACGAATTTACGAATTCGTATATTCGTAATAAATTCGTAATTCGTAGGAAAGGGTTCTTTTAAGATGGCAAAGAAAAAAGCAGTAGCAATTGAAGAAGAAATTAAGCCGAAGATTAGAATCAAACTTCGGGCTTATGACAATAAGGTGATTGATAATTCGGCTAAACAAATTATTGAGGTAGCCAGTCGTTATGGAGCCGAGATTACGGGTCCCGTTCCCCTACCCACCGAAATTCATAAATACACAGTCAATCGTTCTTCTTTCATTCACAAAGACAGTCGGGAGCAATTTGAAATGAGGGTTCACAAAAGATTGATTGATATTATCAATCCTAACCCAAAAGTCATTGATGCTTTAATGAGTCTGACCTTGCCGGCCGGAGTGGATATTGAAATCAAAATGTAAAAATATAATGCGAATCTACGAATGATATGCGAATACCGCGAATAATTTTTAAAATATGACAATTTATTTAATAAAAAATATCTAAAATCTAAACTAGAACCAGTATTTTTATTAATACAAGACTGGGCTAGTGCCCAGTTTTGTGTTATACTAATTTATTCGCAGTATTCGCATATAAATTTTCATCATTCGCATTATATTATGAAGTTTATTCTTGGTCTAAAATTGGGAATGGTTCAGGTTTTTGATGAAAAAGGAAATGTTGTTCCGGTGACTTTAATTGAGGCCGGACCCTGTATTGTTACTCAAGTTAAAACCAGAGAACCCCGTACTATTACCGCCGGCGACCTACGGAGCAAGAAAGACGTATATGAGGCTATTCAAATTGGATTCGTAAAACTTAAAGAAAAAAAAATAAAAAAGCCTCAAAAAGGAAAGCCATTTAGATATTTACGTGAATTCGGGGGAGATATTGATATTTCAAAATATAAACCGGGTGACAAAATTGATGTTTCGATTTTTGGGCCCGGAGATACTGTTAAAATTTCAGGCATTTCCAAGGGCAAGGGTTTTGCCGGCGTGGTTAAAAGATGGCATTTCGCCGGTCGGCCGGCCAGCCACGGAACGAAACATGAATTGAGAACTCCGGGTTCGGTTGGCCCTTCCCGGCCAGAAAGAGTTATTAAAGGTAAAAAAATGCCCGGCCGAATGGCCGGGGAGCGGGTAACAATTAAAAATTTAAAAATAGTTAATATTGATAAAAATAGGAACATTTTAGCAGTGAGGGGAGCCGTGCCAGGCGGAAAAGGAACATTACTTGAAATTAAAGGCTAAATTAAAACTATGTCATTAATCATCATCAGTGTTATTAGTTATTTACTCGGGTCTTTCCCTACTGCTTATTTGCTGGTTAAAAAAATTACCGGTCAGGATATCAGAGAAATTGGCTCAGGAAACGTCGGGGCAATGAATGTTATCCGGGTTTTGAAGGAAAAATCGACCAAACTGGCCCTAATTGGATTTTTAGTTGTTTTACTTGTTGACATGGCTAAGGGGGCTTTTTCTCTTTTTTTGGCTCAATTTTTTTTGCCTCTCAATTCCTTAGTTCTAACCTTGGCCGCTTTTTTTGTTATTTTGGGCCATAATTATTCTATTTTTTTGAAATTTTCAGGCGGTCGGGGAGCTGCCACTTTAATTGGCATACTGCTTTATTTAGATATTTTTTCTTTTTTGGTCTGGGCATTTCCGGTTGTTTTTTGCACAATTTTAGCCCAAATCATTTTAGAAAAGATTGGTTTTGAGCAAAAAATCAATTGGAGGAAAATCTCAGATGTCGTGGCAATTTTCGGCAAACAAATGGCTGGTAGGCTGGCTGGATTAATTTTGGCTCCGCTTTTTCTTTATTTTTATGACCCTAAAATTTTTCTTCCCATAGCGGCCGGAACAATTTTATTACTGATAAAAAACCTGCCCAGATTTAAAGGTTATTTTTTGGGCCAAAAAATCTCTGAATGAACCCTTATTTTAAAAAAAATATACTTATTTTAAGAGTTGACCTGACGGTGGATTTTTAGTAGACTAAGATAGTCCGTCAAAAGCGGACAAATTTGTTATCACCATGGCGTCACCAACCGTTCTTTAGGGTACAATCTTTAAAGTATAAAAACATGGACATAAAAAGTTTTGGCTCGGCGATTGCTCAGATTGCTGAAGAGAAAGGAATTAACCCGGAAAAAATCTGGGAAACGATTGAGTCAGCCATTGCCGCGGCCTACAAAAAAGAATACGGGAAAAAGGGCCAGCTTGTTAAATGTAAAATTGACCGCCAATCGGGCGAACTTCGTTTTTGGCAGGTGAAATTAGTGGTTAGTAAATTAATGATTTATACTGAGGAAGAATTAGAGAAGCTGAAAACGAAGAAAGAGAAGAAAAGTGAAAAAGAGCCTTTCTTTGCCGAAGATAGAGGGGCCGAAGGGAAAGTTAGATTTAATCCGGAAAAACATATCATGTTGGAAGAGGCCAGAAAAATAAAGCCGAAAATAAAAGCCGGCGAGGAATTAGAGATTTCCTTGGAGCCAGAAGGTGATTATGGTCGCATTGCCGCCCAGACAGCCAAACAAGTGATTTTGCAAAAAATCAGGGAGGCGGAAAGGGAAAGTATTTTGGCAGAATATAAGTCAAAGGAGGGCGAAATCATTTCAGGAATTGTTCAAAGAATTGAAGGCAGAAATGTTTTTCTTGACATCGGCAAGGCCCTGGGAATTTTAGTTAAAGAAGAGCAGGTACCTGGCGAGTTTTACAGGCCGGGCCAGAGATTAAGACTTTTTGTTTTGAAAATTAAGGAAGGGCCCAAGGGTCCGGTCATTTTATTGTCCCGGGCCTATCCCAGATTGGTTTCCAAACTTTTTGAAATAGAGGTGCCGGAAATCTCAGCCGGCCAGGTGGAAATTAAATCAATTGCTCGGGAACCGGGCAGTCGGACAAAAATTGCTGTTGCCTCAAAGGCCGAGGGTATTGACCCTATTGGCAGCGCGGTGGGTCAGAGAGGAACCCGGGTTCAGGCCGTGATTAATGAATTAGGCGGAGAAAAGATTGACATTATTGAATACTCTGAAAAGCCGGAAATTTATATTGCCAATTCTTTAAGTCCGGCCAAAGTTTTGGAAGTAAAAATTGAACCTAAAAATAAGGCTTTGGCCATTGTTCCGGAAGACCAACTATCTTTAGCCATTGGTAAGGATGGCCAGAATGTCAGGTTAGCCGCCAAACTTACTGGCTGGAAGATTGATGTTAGAGCGCCAGGCAAAGAAGAGGAAACAACAGACGAAAAATCAAAAATACCAGATAAGAACAAAACTTTCAGCGAGCATCAGCAGGGATTATGAAAATAACCGTTTACAGCCAGAATAGTGAGGAAGTCGGGACTACCTTGTTGCCCAAGGAAATTTTTAATATTCCTGTTAATCCTGATTTAGTTCATCAGGTGGCGGTGAGTCAGCTGGCAAATCGGCGGAAGGTGATTGCTCATACAAAAGGACGAGGCGAGGTCAGGGGCGGCGGAAGGAAACCCTGGCGGCAAAAAGGAACAGGAAGAGCAAGAGCTGGTTCAATTCGCTCTCCTTTGTGGCGAGGTGGCGGGGTAACTTTTGGACCAACCAAAGAAAGGGTTTTTAAAAAGAGAATCCCCAAAAAAATGAGAAGGAAAGTCCTATTTATGGTTCTTTCAGGAAAGGTAAAAAATAATTTATTAATTCTTTTAGATAAATTAAAGATTGAGCAGCCCAAAACAAAATTAATGGTAGAAATTCTCAAAAAACTCCCCGGCAAAGAACGAAGCATTTTGATTGTCTTACCGGATTACGATAAAAAGATAATTTTAGCAACCAGGAATTTGCCAGGGGTTGATACCATCTGGGCCAGAAATCTCAACGCTTTAGATTTACTTTCCTTTAAATATTTAATTATGCCAAAAGATTCAATAAAAGTAATAAAAGAAACATTTCTAAAAAATAGGTACAGTACCACAGACTAGTCTATGGTACTATAAGATATGGCAATTTTAGATGTTTTTAAAAGAAAAAAAATAAAAAAGGAAGAAGAGAGAAGGCAAGAAGAGATTAAGTCCGTTAAAAAACCCAAAGAAATTAAAAAAGAAGTAGTCCCTAAAAAAGAGAAAAGAACAGTTATTGGCGAGGCTTACAGAATTATCGGAGCTCCCCGGGTGACCGAAAAGGCAACTGATTTAGCAAAAGGAAACCAATATGTTTTTAGGGTTTTTGCCAAAGCCAATAAGACCGAAATAAAAAAAGCCGTTGAGGATTTATATAATGTTGACGTTTTAAACGTTGAGATTATAAGGGTGCCAAGAAAAAGAAGAAGATTGGGAAGAATTAGTGGCTGGAGAAAGGGCTATAAAAAGGCAATTATTAGAATAAAAGAAGGGCAAAAAATTGAAGTATTACCAAGATAACCCCCCTACGAATTACGAATCAAACCGAATTACGAATATTCGTAATTTGAAAAAATTCGTAATTGGTAGGAAAAAAATTTGAGCGAAAAATATGAGAAAAACTAAAATTAATATAAAAAATATATTGACTAAAAAGAGGCCGGAAAAAAGACTTCTCAAATTTTTGAAGAAAAAGGCGGGGAGGGGAGTTTTGGGTCGGATTACTGTTCGGCATCGGGGCGGTGGAGCAAAACGACTTTATCGTTTAATTAATTTTAACCAGGGAAAGTTGGGTCAGGTCGGCAGAGTTATTGCTTTGGAGTACGACCCAAATCGCACCGCCTATATCGCTCTGATTGAATATGGCAATGGTGGTCGAAGAGATAAATCTCTTCTCCCGCCTCGCCCCACTAAGGCGGGGCTCGGCGAGAAAAGATACATTTTAGCTCCTAAAGATTTAAAAATTGGAGATGAAATTATTTGCCAGGAGAAAGCTCAAATTAAAGTCGGAAATAGAATGAAATTAATAAATGTTCCGGTTGGAACTTCTGTTTATAATATTGAATTAGAGCCGGGCAAAGGCGGAAAAATAGTCAGGTCAGCCGGAACTTCAGCCAAGGTGATAGCTCAAGAAACGGCTTATACTCATTTGGAAATGCCATCAAAAGAAATTAGAAAAATTCCTCAGGAGTGTTTTGCTTCTATTGGTCAGGTTTCTCATCCCGAGAGAAGATTTGAAATAATTGGTAAGGCCGGTAGAAAAAGACTAAGAGGTTGGCGGCCGACTGTTCGAGGAACAGCCATGAACCCGCCTGACCATCCTCATGGTGGTGGAGAGGGAAAAACTCCCATTGGTTTAAAACATCCCAAAACCCCCTGGGGGAAACCAGCCAAAGGAGTGAAGACCAGAAAAAAGAAGTGGACCGAGAAAATGATAATTAAACGCAGAAAATAATGCGAAATATGCGAATACTAAATGCGAAATATGCGAATTCGTAAATTTCGCATAAATAATTCGCAGTTTCGCATTATAATCTTATGGCAAGAAGTTTAAAAAAAGGTCCTTATATCCATCAAAGGTTGTTGGAAAAGCTCAAGAAAGCTAAGCCGGGCCAAGTAATTAAAACTTGGGCTCGGGACTGCACCATTTGTCCGGAAATGATTGGTTTTACTTTTGGAGTTCATAATGGCCGGGAATTTATTCAGGTTAAGGTAACCGAGGAAATGGTTGGCCATAAATTTGGTGAATTTTCTCCGACCACCAAGTTTTTTAGACATGGTGGAAGAATGCAAAGAGAGCAAGAAGCAAAAGCAGCCGAGAAAGAGGTAGAAAAATTAAAATAAAAAATAAAAAACCAAAAATAAAAAACAAAAATTAAAAATGCAAAAACAACTAAAACCTAAAAACCGA
>Ga0172366_10003026_pt1 | contig 13224 bp, 11 predicted proteins | sample LakKivSesite69cm_FD_114533 | JGI IMG/M metagenome (GOLD analysis project Ga0172366, IMG submission 114533) | Sediment microbial communities from Lake Kivu, Rwanda - Sediment site 69cm | ecosystem: Environmental > Aquatic > Freshwater > Lake > Sediment | place: Rwanda: Western Province, Lake... | reverse complement strand
TGCCGAACTTAACGCCTGTGGAGATTCCGCCCCTACAACCGAGCAATCGATTGCAAACGGAATCGTGAAAGCAGGAACTATAACGACAAAACCTTCAACAAGCTCTGTCGTTGGAAGCCCCATCCTTAAAACGAAGTTTTAGGTTGGGGAGGATGTCACTCGCACTCGGTTATGTTTCCATAATAAGAGCAAAGAATCTTTTTGAGCTGGTCTTTTGAAACAAAGTCCTCATATTTTTCGTCGTCCACTATCAGCGTAGGATATATAGTTACATTGTAGCTTTTTCTTAGTATGTTAACCATCGGTTCATTTTCATAATCCAAGTCAAAAGAGAAAATAAGCAGCTTTTCTTTGAATAATGCCTTAAAGTATGAGAGCACCATCGCCTCGTCTTCACACCCAATGCAATTCTTTGAATGGAAGTTCAGTATTGTTACAATATTTGTTTCATTGCACACTTTTTCGGCTGTTCTTGTAAAAAGCCAGGATTTTATTTCTGCAAGAAGATACTGTCTTGTCAATGCATCGAAATCACTCCGGCTCATTGACGAAGCATCTTGCTTGTAGTTTTCCAGTCTTATTCTTGTGTCTTCCAGATGTTTCAGGTGCACATCAAGAGAATACTGTAACACAGGACAGCTTTCTTTTGTATTTGAAATTGTTGTCAAATAAAGATACTGCAGTTGTAAGCTCTCATATTCATTGCTCTGCAATTGATAAAATTTGTTCATATACTCTATGCGCCTGTTTTCCGCAACCATTCCTACGCTCAGCCCAAAACTGAATATTATTACAGCGAATAGTGCTGCCATCAAATACCTACTTTTTTCTATTCTCCTCACCATATGTTCTTCACCTGCCTGACTATTACGTCCTTCATTATGGCCAGCCATACCATTCCGAGTGCGAGGTAATATACAAACAAATATATCATCACAGGTATGATGCCGTATTTGACTATCTTTTCTTTTGTGTGCGAATGTGCAACCATAAACATTATTACAGAAACTCCCAAAGCAATAAGTGCGATTGCCAGTCTTTGAAAGTTTATATCTAATATATTCATATCTAAATTTATATTCCTAAGCAAAGTCCATATATCAAATCTTACCAGCACAACATTTACAAAAAGCTTGTATAACGGTTTTAGTATGCCATAATAGAGAATTATTGAAAAAAGTACTGCGCCCAATAATCCAAGCACCATTAAAGTAGGCATCTGCATCATTGCAAAATCCCCATAATTTCGGTTGAATGCCATCTCTTTGTAGCTCCAGGCATTAAGCAGTGAGCCTTTGTTCCACCTCTTTCTCTGCTTGTAAAATGCCTTAAAATTGTCTGGTGCTATTGTGTAAACTTCAGCCTCACTGACCTGAATTATTCTGTAATGATATTTTTGCAGTCTGAACACTATTTCCAAATCCTCTGTTGCAAATCCGTATTTGAAGCCTCCAACCTTTTTCAGAATTTCTGTCTTGTAAAGAGAGAACGGGCCTGGAGCAACATGCAGGCAATTTAGGGAACTTGACATCTTCTGATAAAACATGTTCACGATATACTCATACCATTGGATTTTTTGCAGAATATTTTTTGGATTTTTTACTTTCATTATTGGGAGTACAACAGCTGTCTTGTCATCCTCAAAATGCAGAAGCATTTTTTTGAGGGCATTCTTGGTGATGAAAGAATCAGCATCCAGGCATGCAAAAAATTCTCCCTTTGCAATCTTCAGTCCTCTATTGAGGCAAACCCATTTGCCGCTGTTTTTTTGGTTTATAAGAATTATTCTCCTGTCTTTGTGCTTTTTTATGAATCTTTTGACAAGTTCTGGTGTGGCGTCTTTGCTCCCGTCATTTACAACTATAAGCTCAATCTTGTCTTTTGGATAATCCAGCTCAATCACCGATGTCATTGTCTTGATTATTGTGTCTTCTTCGTTATATGCAGGAATCAGCACAGTAACCATGGGAAAATTTTTTAATTTTTTCTTCACTTTTTTCTCTTTTAGTTCCAAAAATGTGAGAAACCAGAACATTGAGTAGTAAAGCGTAATCAGATAAATTCCCCAAGTGACGATTTCAATTGCTTTTAGCATCCAACCATCTTCTCTTTATTTTTCGGCTATAATGAGCATAATAAAGGTTTTTAATTGTTATTTAATCATTATCATTGTTTGATGCAGCATTCTAATCTAATTCCTTGTTATGTATTTTATTATTAATTTTTGTTATGTATTTGTTGTTTTTAGGATAATGCTGTTTATAATAAAAATATTACTGTTAACTATTGCTATAAAGATTTGCCTTTATCATAATTAAAATTCGAGGAATATTCTTTTTAAAACTCTTATTTGACATTGCTATTTCTTTGTATATTTCCAAATCTCGACAATTCCTCTGCTGCTGTTCGCTGCATGAACCATGCTGAATATCTCATGGTTTCTCAGAAGGAAAAGCAGTCCTTCTTCTTCCTTTTTCCACACCAGCCCCTGTTTCATGTCTGGCGTTATTAATATGTAGCTGATATTGTACTTGTCAAGCAGCTCTTCTGTGCGTTCAAGGTTTCTTGAGTAAAATATCTCATTGGAATCATTCAGGCGCTCATAAAGTTCAGGAGCATAAATAAAATTTTCATCTGTAACGCTCTTTTTGTTGAAATACTCTATCCAAAAGCCATTTTTGTAATGTGAAAAAACAATGCCCTGGTATCTCGAATTTTTATCCAGCCAGCTAAGTGAATTCATCAGCTGCGGATACGGTTCAGAAGCTGATGCTCTGCCTACAAATGAAATTGCTGAAAAGAAAAGCCCAAAAAGAATAAGCGCCAGAGAAATGTTTCTGACAAGCTTTAGCCACCACCTTCTTTCAATTAAGAAGGTGAGCGCGCTTCCAGCAAAGATTGAGATTATGAAAGCGAGATAAAGGTTTATGTTTGCATTTAAGATAAAAGCTGCTGCAAAGAAAAAAAGAAGCGCATATGGCAAGTAAAACTTTGCCCTTTCGTTCCATAGAACGAAAAAGCCTATTACCGCCAAAATCAGTCCAAATATGCTGATTCCTTCAAGTGCACCCAATTCCGCCAGCAGTTGTGCTAACCCAAATTTGAAAGGCAGTTCTGGAATTCCATACCTGTAAAACATTAGCTGGTATAGTGGAGAAATGCACAGAAAACTCAGCAGCAGAAGCACAAACTTTGTCCTCTTCTCCGCATGTTTATATGTATAGAATGCGCTTATCAGCACTGCTGAAATGAAATTGATGAAGCTAAAAAGAGAAGCTGCAATGAAAAAGAGCATGCTGAAGAGGAAAGAAGATTCTTTCTTGCCTATAAAGAGATAAAATCCTATTAATAGCATTGCTATGCCTGCTATCTCCGAATTTGAAAACATTGCTGAATAAAGAAATGCAGGCGTTGCCACTAAGCATATGAGTATAAATCCTCTTGTGATAAGAGACAATTCTGCTTTTTTCATCAAGAGATAAAAAAATATCATGGCGATGATGCTGAAAATAAAGGGCAGTATCTTTGAAGCGGTTTCAATGCTTACAAATTTTCCGCAAAACGCCAGCAGGTAATCATAAGGATTGAAGATATAAGGTCTGCCGCCAAAGCTCAACCCATCTTCTCCCACCGCACCATTTTCAAGAATCTGCCTGGCGATTCTTAAATGATAGTATGGTTCTGTTCCCGCCATCCAAGAATCAGAATTTATTGTGCGAAAGAGCTGGAAAATACTAACCATAATAATAAATGCAAGGAATATGTATAAGAGCATCGGTCCTTCTTTGATTCTTCTCCTGAAATCTTTTTTGAAGTCAGTAATTTTCTTCTGTTTCAGATTTGACGTCGCGATAGGAACTTTTTTTATGTGTTTGCGCCTATGCTCTTTCTCAATTTTTTTTCCCATTGTTTTATATTTTTTAAAATCTTTTTGAGCCATTTTGGTCAGCATGTTTGCGATTAAATTTTTATTTGTTTTACTTTCAAGTTCTCTTATTAGGTTTTATTTTTACAACGAGATTTATTATTTTTTATAAGGATTTTTTTGGATTTGATTTTTAGTTTATTATTATTTTTGGCTTAAATTTTTTAATTAATTTTTATTTGCATATTTTTTATGTGTTTTTTAGTTATTATTCTTTTTCATCAGCATTTTTTATCTGTGCATTAAGCTTAATTGCTTTGTTTAATAAACCTGTTTCAGTCTGCATAAACTCTGGTATATTTTTATATTATTATTATAAATAAGTTTGAAACATTTCTCATCATTCACATACTTAAGCTCTTCAACATTAAACTCATTTTTTTCTCTGCCGGAAAAATATATGAAATCCACATTGTATTTTTCAAGAAGTTTTATTGCAGTCGTTTCATAAGGCGTGGTATATACCTGTTTTACATCATCGTATCTTTCATTTACATGCTCAATCTGCAGGAAATTAGTGTCAATAACATTCCTTGTCTGTGTGAAATATGAGATTATATAGCCCGAGCTCGGTGCTGATACAACTGTGCTGTCTGAAGATTCGTTTAAGAGTTTTTCTTTCAGGAAGGAAAGAGCATTCAACTCTTCCTTTGAAACTGAGTTCTGAACAGATTCCTTGGCATAAGCATATGAATGTATTAAGGAGATTATTATTAAGAGCGACAGCAGTGCTATTGATAAGAATTTCTTTAGCGACACAATCTTTGTCTTTTCAATATACAAGAAAAAGGTTTTATAGAAATATCCAAAGAGCAGCGCAAACACAATTCCAAGCAATATAAGCCCTGCATTAAACTCAATGAGCCTGAGCCAAAGCAAAGCCAAAACCGTGAAGCAGATGGCAGCCAGCAACAATATATTTTTTCTTTTTTCTCTAACCGCAAATATATAGAGGACATAAATTCCGGTTAAGAACGGAATCACATTCACCTTATAGATAATATCTATTATGTTCATGCGTTGAAAATACCTTGCAATGACTTCAGCAGGCAGGTTTCGCCATATTATCCCTAATCCATGCACTAGAAGAGCATTTTTGAATACAAGAAAATTCAGCAATGAAACGAATATTATTGAGAAAAATATAAGTTCGTATCTTGCAACGCTTTCTTTTAACTCCTCAATCTCTATAAGAAGCAGATAGAAGACCATTGCAATCAAGAATATGAAAATTGTTGAATCCAGAAACGCGCAGAAGATTAAAGTTATCAAAAAATACTTAACAAAAGAGCGCTCAGTGCCGCTTCTCATGAAAAAATAGAACATTAAAAAGTTCATTGGAATGCTTATTGAGAATGTGCTTATCCTGTTGACAGTTTCGCTTATGAAAATAGGTGAAAAGCCCGCTGCAAGAGCCGCAAGCAAAGACGCTTTTCTGTCTCTGCTCATATAAAGGCATGCAAGATAAACCACTATTACTATGGCAGATGCGCAAACATTCATGAAAACTTTAAAGAGTATATCTATTGGCACAAATTTTCCAAAAATCAGATAGACTGCTGCACTTATGTAATGCATTTCAGGCAGGAATATGATATTTCCTCCAGAATAGCTTAAATCGCCTTTTAGGATAGGCAGCCCTGTTTTGCTTATCTGAAGAATCTGCCTAAGGTTAAAGTATGAGACATCATCTAAAAATGTGCCGGTCTTCAGTGCAAAAAACAGTCTGAAAGCGAGCAGACAAAAAAAGATGACCAGCAGCCATTTCTCCTCTTTTTTCAGCTGCATTTTAAATTAAACTCTATCAGCCTTATTTATAGATTTTGCGGTTTTAATATAGACTTTAATATGTCTTTTTCCTAGCAATTTCATTATCGTGCATCTTCCATCTTGTTTATTCTAATGTTTTAACTGACTTTAACTGATAAACACTTGATGTATTAATAATAGAATGAATTTAATTATTAATAATAGAATTGATATTAAATAAATAATAATAAACTAAATAATTAATGATAATAAATAATAAAAATAAATCATAATAGATAATTAATGAATGAAATGATTGATAAAAATACTCAACATTTTTTTTTAAAGAATAAATTAATATCCGTAATCGCTGAAATTCGAATCACAAATTTATTTCAATTTACTTCTCCTTTATTCTAATTCTATTTCTCCTTTATCTTTATGAAGTCACCTATGGTAAAAGCAGTCTTGTCAGGCTTGCCTAATAGGTGCACTTCCTTTTCTTCCATCTCTTCTACAAGCTTTATTTTGAGAATCTTTTCAATCTTTCTTGCCAGCACTATCGAGGGCTTGAACTCTCCTGTTTCTATCTTATGCAGCATTGACTCCTTTATTGAAAGTCTTTTTGAGAAATCTTGCTGGTTCATCCCGCTTTTTCCTCTCGCCTTTCTTATCAGCTCTGAGAAATTGTCAACCAGTTTTTCAACAATCTCCGGCTCTGCCGGCTTGGTGATTTTCTTTTTCTGCTTTGCTTCTCCCTTTTTGCTCTTTTCCGATTGCATAACTTTGCGTGCTATTACTTTGCCAAACCTGCTGCAGTCCCTGCACACGTTCAATTCAGAGCCTTCGATATCCACCTTGTATATATCCTCAATTTCCTTGCCGCATAGTTCGCAGATCATTTTGATGGTTTTTTGATTATTTGGCTTATATATTTTTCACACCGCATTTTTATCTGGAATCACTTCGACAACAACTGTTCTGCTCCTAGGACCGTCAAATTCTGCAAAGAATATTCCCTGCCATCTTCCAAGCTCTAACTTACTGTCTTTTACAGGAATTATTTTTTCAGCTCCTATTATTGTCGCTTTTATGTGAGCTGCTGCATTTCTTCTTGAACACTCATGCTTAAACTTAATCTTAGGAATAATCTCTTCAAATGCTCTGATTATGTCCTCTCTCAGGTTGGCATCAACTGCCTCGTTTATGAGAATGCCTGCTGTAGTATGCTTTGCAAAAACAATGCACAAGCCGTCTTTTACTTCAGATTTCTCCACAGCATTTTCAACGTCTTCTGTTATATCTACCAGCTCTTCTGCAGTAGTTGTTCTGATGTTCAATCTAACGTACATAACAGTCATACCCCTCTTTTTACTCGATATCTCCAATGAGGAGTTTATCTCAAATATTTAAACTTTTTCCATTTAAGAATATCGGACTGCTGATTTATTTTCCTTTCCTTTCTGAATAGAATTCCTGTACCTTTCCTATCAGCAGATAAATTACAATTGCAAATAATGCTCCTGCAATGAACCAAAGCACAATCTGATTTGTCTGGAAGAACGTATGCAGCAATTGTGGTGTGCTCTCTGCTACAGCTGTGCTTTCAGCACCGGCTCCTGCTGTCATTAAACCTTCAGCAGCTTCTGGCGCTCTTGCCATGATTTTCTCGCCATAGATTATTGTGTTCTGCTGTTTGAACAACGAAATCAAGTATGCCGCTCCCACAACCGTAAGTAAAGTAAATACCAGATGCTTTAATTTATTTTTTATACTGCCCTCTTCTACTGCTGGCGCAATTATTATGTACTTGTTTGAGAGAGAATAATGATTCACTTCCTTTCCCTTTTCGCTGTAATGAAATTCATTAGCAGATACAAGTGTGCTCTCAACAAGATTCTTCAAGTTGTAGTGAACTGTTGATAGAGGCAGTTGTAGGGCAGATGCTATTTCTGTTTCAGTCGCAGAGCCTTTTTCTGCTATGAAATCCAGTATCTTCTGCGCTGTGTCACTGTTTATTGCATCAGCAATCTTCTTTAGTTTTCTCTCTTTGAGCGAGAGCAGCAAAAAGGATTTTTTCTCAGGCATTTTTATCACACAAAATATTTCTAACTAATCTCGTTTATCATTTATCTTTTTTGTTTTATTTCTCTTATTATTTCCATTTTTGTATTCTCGGTTATTTTTCTTGCTTTGCTAAATTCCTGTTTTTTCGCTAAATTTTTGAAAATTTAAAAATGAAATTTAAGTTAGTAATTTTTTCTATCTTTCTTTTGACTTATGTTTTTTATAATTGTTTTATAATCTTTTTTATACGTTAATAATATTTTTTTATGACTCATTACTTAGTATTCACTATTCATATTTAAACATAATCTAAACTTCAACTTGGTTTGAAGCTTTCAAGCGTTCTCTTTAAAATTTTTGACTGCATAAAATCTTTGATTTTATTACACTAAAAATACTTTGACCTTTAGGTTTGGGATTTTTTTATTTCTCTGAAGTGATTGCATAATCTTTTATTATTGTTGCTGTTCATTCTTCTCGTTTATATACTCCTAATGCTTTAATCTGGCGGCACCTGAAAATGAAGAGTAAATCAACCTACAAGAGTCAAGGCACTTCTATAACACAGAACTCTCACATATTACCAAGCCCAAAGGAGATGCAAGAGAAAGAGGATATCATAAGAGTACATGACCTTGTGATAAGTTTCGGCCAGCATGTTGTTCTAAACAATCTAAACCTTAACATAAAAGAGGGTGAAATCTTTGGCATAATTGGTATGAGTGGTTCTGGAAAAACGACCCTGCTAACTACGATAATAGGAGCGTTACAGCCAGGTTCAGGCAATGTTTTCTTCAGATCAAAGCAGGTTTTGGGTGAAGAAAAATTCGAGTCTGTTTTCACAAACCTTTTTTCAATAAGGTCAATGTTTGGATTTGCAGCACAAACACCTTCTTTTTATCCTGAACTCACTGTCCGCCAGAATCTTGAATATTTCTCTGCACTTTATGATCTTCCTGCTGACCTGGTGTATGAAAACACAAAAAGGGCTTTGATGCTGGTTGGGCTGAGCCAATATGAAAACCTTTCAGCTAAATTTCTATCAGGAGGAATGCAGAAAAAGCTTGATATAGCGTGTGCAATAATCCACAATCCTTCTGTGCTTATCTTGGACGAGCCGACCGCAGATCTTGACCCTATAACACGCGGTGAGTTACTTGGGCTTTTCAAGAAAATAAACAAGGAAGGAACAACTGTAATCGTGGCATCCCATTTTTTGATGGAACTGGAATACTTATGTGATAGGATAGGTATACTTCATGATGGGCAGATAATTGATGTAGGCACTATTGAAGAATTGAAGAAGAATTTCAGTAAGGACAAGGAAATACACTTGCAGACTACGCAAGGAAAATATAACCTTATAATTGAAAAGCTAAAAAAGATAAAGCTTCTTGAGATAAACCAGATTGTAGACAGGGGGCACAAGCTGATAATCTACACTCCTGAAGCAGAGGCTGTTTTGCATCACCTTCTTTTAGCGGTTAAGGAATCAGAGGACTCTATCGTGAATGTTGATGTTGCAAGGCCGTCATTAGACGAGGTTTTCAAAAAATTGATTAAAAAAACTATGAAATATTAGAGAAATTAGAAATTATTAGACATATGGTTGATGTTCGATATGCACAAGATTTTTGAGATAATAAAAAAAAATTTGCGCCTGCTGGTAAAGTCAAAGGGCTCTGCTCTAGTTGTTATTCTCGGTCCATTGCTGCTGATTTTTCTTGCAGGAATAGCTTTTGACAACTACAGCGCTTATAGAATAAACATTGGCATATATTCTCCAGAATACACCCCCCTGATAAATTCTTTTATACAAAAACTTGATACTTCACAATTTAGAACGATGAAATTTGATTCTGAAACACAATGCGTTGAAAGCATAAGCCAGGGCAAGGCGCATACCTGTGTGGTATTTCCAAAGAATATGGATTTGAGCGGCAACAAAACCAATACAGTGACTTTTTATGTTGACTATTCAAAAGTCAATCTGGTATGGATGGTAAGGGACACTCTCTTTGCAAAGATTTCAGAAAGAGCAACTGAGATAAGCACAGAACTCACAGACGTTCTCCTGGGAAAAATACGATATACCATAGGAGAGATAAATGCAAAGAAGCCAACACTCACAGAGCTTTCAACAGATAACACAAAAACAGCACAGGACATAATTTCAATAAAAACCAACCTTAATGCACTGGATTTGTCCATAAACAAGGAAAGCTTTAACATAGCTGAATTGCGCACAAAAACAGAGAAATTGAATGAGCTTGGTAAGGATGCTGTTAACAAAAGTATTTCAACACTTGATTCCATAAGCAGCACTATCAGCTCAGCCAATATGTCCTCTGGTGAGTGCACATCAATACTTTCACTGATAAGTTCTGCAAAGTCGGACCTGAATGATATAAATGAGCAACTATCATCTTCTTATGGCACAAACGCCTCTTCAGTTCTCTCGCTTATAAGCAGTGTTGAGAGCAAGCTTGACGAGACAAAGCAGAAGTTTGAGAAGGCATCCAAGACAAGGACAGATGTTTCACAGAAAATAGACAGCATTAAGGCATTACTGGATTCTGACCTGACAAAGATAGCTGCTCTGCAAAGTTCCTTTAACAGCATTGCAGAAAGCCTTGGAAGCGCAGCTGTGCAGAGCTCAGAAGCCATTGTAAGCCCAGTAACTACTCTGATAAAGCCAGTAACCACAAAGTCATACCTCGGCTATATGTTCCCAATACTTCTCGTAATGCTAACAATGTTTGTCAGCATAATTCTTTCTACAACACTAATAATGACAGAAAAGAAGTCAGCAGCATATTTCAGAAATCTGATAACCCCGACCAGCGACGTAATATTTTTTATAAGTGCATATTTGACCAACATGCTTCTAATAATACTGCAGATAATCATAATGCTCCTTATTTCAATAATATTTTTCAAGGCACGGATGCTCATGACACTGCCTGCGACTGTTTTTCTGCTTCTGCTTTCAGCAACTTTATTCACGCTGATTGGAATCTCAATAGGTTATCTCTTCAAGTCAGAAGAGACCGCAACCCTAGGCGCAATCTCAGTAAGCAGCATCCTATTGTTGTTATCAAGCGTTGTGCTTCCTATAGAAAGCATGCCGCATTATGTGATGGCAATTGCAAAATTTAACCCATTCGTAATCTCTGAATCTCTGCTGAGGAAAGCAATAATATTTGAAACTCCGCTATTCAAGATAGATGCAGAAGTGGGATGGCTTATACTGTACATAATTCTTTTTGCGACCGCAATAATTTTCATACAAACATTTACACTAAAGACACGCCTCAGGCAGCATGCAAAAATCCTTATTCCAAAAAAGATTGAGGAAGAGCCGGCACTAAAAAAATCTTCATTCGCTTTTCTTATGGACAAATTTGAACTGCATAGAATGCCAAAGGGCTTGCCAACACCAGTAAAAGAAATTCCTGAACAGCAAAAAATCCCAAAACACATGCCTGAAAAGAGGCTCTTAACCGCGAATACACTGGCAGAACTTATAGAAATGCTAGAAAAGATGGATGATGAGGAGTTCTCACAATACTCAAAAGAGGAGTTCTCTGCATGGGTTAGACAAAACATAAAAGAAGACGCACTTGCAGAAAAAATCCTGAAGACAGAGAGCAGGACAGAGCTCGAGCAGGAGTTCAGAGCAGCCTATGAAAGGCATCTTAGGAGAATTGAAGAGCTGAAGAAGAGGATTGCAGAAAAGAAGAGAAAACTCAATAAATTATAAGCATAGTATTAGACAGTATAAAGATAGTATTAGCATTAAAATTCTTTACTAAAGATATTTTACATCTAAAGATTTTTTACGTTAAACTTTCGTTAAACCATTAAATTATAAACATCATTATAAAAATTAATAAAGCCCAAAGATTTACATAATGCATTAAGACATAGACATAAAACTAAATCTGAGGCATCAAACTAAGTTTTTAGGAGATGGGAGTATGAGCTATAAGAAGAAATCCTGGAAAGAAAAGTTGAATGACGATAAAGGATTGCCTAAAGTTGTGAAGATAACCGGCAAAATGTCTAAGCGATGGGGAACTGGCACTGTTGTTATTCCGGCTCCAAAAGAAGTTGATGCTATAATGAAACAGGTTCCAAAAGGAAAAGTAATCACAATAAACCAGATTCGCAAAATGCTTGCTAAAAAGCATCGCGCAACAATAGGCTGCCCAATCACCACAGGCATTTTCGCCTGGGTTTCAGCATATGCAGCAGAGGAAGAAGCAAAACAAGGGAAAAAGGATATCACGCCGTACTGGCGCACACTGAAATCTGATGGAATACTGAATGAAAAATATCCCGGCGGCATACCAAATCAGAGGAAGCTCCTCGAGAAAGAAGGGCACAAGGTAGTTAAAAAAGGCAAAAATTTTATTATACAAGATTTTGAAAAGCGCCTGATGAAATTATGAACAGGCCACTGGCAAAAGCAGTAAACTCTCACTTTTCGCATAGTGCCCAAACATTTAATTTGTGCTGAGTTGCAGCTAAAATTTATCTGTCAGCAATTCATATTTTAACGATAAAAAAGGTTTAATAATGGCTAAAAAACTAACAAAAGGCATAAAAAGCACAAGAATAATCAGAAAAGCAGAAAAAAACCACAAAAAGCCCATAGTTCTTCTTGTTACAGGAACACCATGCACAGGCAAAACAACCTTGGCTAGATTTCTGGCAAAAAAGCTCGTTTTTGAATATCTCAACGTTAACAAGCTAGTAAAAGAACCTGCAAATAAAGTAAAGCTTAGTGCTGTTTTTGACAAAAAAAGGCAGTGTTACATCATTGACCCCAAAAAACTGAACAGAATACTCATAACACTCATAAAAAAGGCTGGAAAGCCCCAAAAAGCCAAAAAAACCATTAAAGGCTTTGTTATAGACTCTCTTATCTCTCACTTTTTACCTTGCAATTATGCAAATCTATGCTTGGTATGCACATGCAAACTCAAAGTTCTTAAAAAAAGGCTTCAGAAAAGAGGATATCCAAGCGCAAAAGTGAGGGAAAACCTCGATGCTGAGATATTTGAAGTATGCCTTATAGAAGCCAGGGAAAAAGGCCATAGAATTCTCATTTTTGACTCATCAGCTGGCTTAAAAAGGTTTCTTTCAGATGCTGAAAAAGCAGTCAAAAAGGTTCTAAAGCTCTAATTTTGCATTTCTAGCCATTTTAAAGCATTTATCTGTTTTTTCTGATGTTTTTTAGACTCTCTTATCTCTCACTTTTCATTCACACGATTTTCTTTTCTTGCGCTCTTATTTTAGCTATTCTTGTCCTCCTTTTGCTTTTATTCATTGAATTTCACTTTTAGCTCCTGCTGCTCTTTTTCCTATTTTTCAACCCTTTACTATTTTATTTTTGCAGCTTTGATTTTTGTTAAATTTTTTTATCAAAAATTGCGAGAATACAAAAAAATCGAAGATTTTTTGTACATAAAATGCTT
>Ga0172366_10003023_pt1 | contig 13228 bp, 12 predicted proteins | sample LakKivSesite69cm_FD_114533 | JGI IMG/M metagenome (GOLD analysis project Ga0172366, IMG submission 114533) | Sediment microbial communities from Lake Kivu, Rwanda - Sediment site 69cm | ecosystem: Environmental > Aquatic > Freshwater > Lake > Sediment | place: Rwanda: Western Province, Lake... | reverse complement strand
GCATGTCGATTCGGAGAACACGACGGGCGCGCTCGAGCTCTACCGAAGCGTCGGCATGCGGCCCGTCTGGCACCAGTGGGATCTGGAGCGAGGAGCTCCGCTGCAGTAGCGACGCGGGCGGCGGGGCCAGGCAACTGGACCGGTCTGGGAATAGAGCATCCCCGCCGCCACGCTCTATCTCGAAAGTGGCCGCGCGCGGCTAGGTCATCGTCTCGGTTTGACGCGTCGAGGGAGGGGCCTCGACCGCGAGGCGCGGCGTGTGAGCAGCCCTCCTGGGGCTGCGAGGAAGAAGCGTCGAGTATCAGACTGGATGCGTGATTGCAGAGCCTGACCCCGCCGCCCCTCGCTTTCGTCCTGGAGGGCGAGACTGCCTTCTCATCTTGGCCGGCGACCAGCGTCTGGACAGCCCTCTACCTGGCCGCTGCTGGAACCGTCGCCGCGTTCTTCCTCTACAACTGGCTCCTGCAGAGGATTCCCGTGACACGGGTGCAGCTCCAGGTCTTCCTGTCGACCGTGCTTGCCGTGCTGCTTGGCGTCGTCGTCCTCGACGAGCAGCTCGAGTGGCAGACGGCGCTCGGTTCGCTGGTGGCAGTCCTCACAGTCGTCTTGACCGTTGGCTTGCCATGGCGGCCGCGCGCACTGAGGGGCGCAGAGCGCAAGAGACAGGACCTAACCCCGCGGACCCCGCCCGCACTGACCCTGCGTCTACCTGTGCAGTATCCCAAGGACGATGGAAGCCAGGCCAGTGCCCCAGAGAGCGACTACCAACGCCCAGCCAATGACGCAGAAACCCTTACCGATCCATCGCAGTGCCGATGGCTTCATGTGCCTGGCAAGCAGCAGGCCAATCGCTGCGAGCACAACGTACTCCGCTGAGTAGGTCCAACAGATCGAAGCGTACAAGGTCGCAGCATCTGGATTGAGGGAGTACGTGTAGAAGCCGAAGCTTCTCCAAAGAAAGAGGAGCGCTTCCCACGGCGCGTCGAGCCAAAGGATCCGTTGGGGAAACCAGAAGAGGGCTTCCCAAGTGCCGAGGTCGAAGCCCGTCATCCAGAACCCGACAATGGTGCTAACCCCTGCCAACAGGAGTGCTCGCCCCAAAGCTACAGGGTGGGAGATGTGCCGTTTCTTCTGCTGCCCTGTAGTCTCACCCTCCAGTGGAGTGCGGGGCGGCGTGTGTGCAGGTGATTCCGCTTCCGAAAGCTTCTCAGCGGCCTGCGGCGGCTCATCTTCTGATGGCGACTTGGGCTTCCTCGGCAGGAGCCGTTGGGCCGCTGAGAGAACAGCAGCGACGCCAGCCGTAGCCAGGTAGAAGTAGAGCGGGCGGAAGCAGTCCCCATCACATGGACGAGGCGACCACTGGCCCCAGACAGCAGCGTAGAGCCCAGATCCACCACAAAGACTGCCTAGATGAACCAGAAGGGTTCCACGCCGCTTCTGGGAGGAGAAGACCGCTTGCACGACAAGTACGAGAAGGACCTGGCCTGCGAAATACCATCCCGTCATGTCTTCCAGACTAGTCACGACGCTGCAGGAAGGCAAGCACTTGCTCTCGCCTCGTGGGGGTGCTCTCCCGGGGGAGGAATCGCCTGCTGCCAGATCGCCCCATGTGTTGTTCCGCACACCTGCCAGGTAGGTGAGGGACGCTCCAGGCCGGACAAGGTAGCACGCATCGCCGCAGCGAGGAAGCTTCTACTCCTGGCGCGAGTGGGCCAGGAGTCGCGCAGTAGCTCCCAAGCCGCTCGCCGGGCGAGCGGCCATCTACAGAGAGCGGCGAACCCTTCAGGGTGCCCGCTCGGAGACGCCGAGCAGCCCGTGACCAGGCGATACAGCATCTGACCCCGCAGGATGTGCGCCGGCATCTACCGCGCCCAGAACGCGGCAAGCCCCGCTTGCATTAGGGTGAGGCACGTGCACGGGTGAATCGTTGACCAGACGCTAGATGAAGATCTATGATCCCTGCGCCGCTCGGAGCTGGTTCTCTCCTGTCCCGATCGGACGAGAGGAGGTGCAATGGCTGAAGTGGGTACCGCCCTATGGGTCGCAATCGCCGTGGCGTATGTAGTAGCCGCCGTCGTGGTCGGGGGGCTGTGCTCGTATGTGGCGGACGAGAAAGGGCGGTCAGCCTGGTCTTGGTTCTTCCTGGGACTCCTTTGCGGGGTCTTTGCACTAATAGCGATTGCCGGTACACCGGCCGTCGGTGAGCAGAACCCGCAGGGTGACCGGAACGCGAAGTAGGAACGGGAGGGTCAGATCGTCGCTCTTGACTCCGGGGTAGTAGATCTGGCCCACCGTCGCGGGAGCGTCTGATAGCGTAAAGCCGTCGTCGTAGGAGATGGCGAGGACAGGTCCTGAGAAGTCGCACCTTCGGAGGGGGCTCACGGGGCGAAGGCAGCAGGTCTCCGATCTTGACTGCAACGGACAAGACCTAGGCCTGGCGATCCGCGATGGGTGTGCGATAGCAGGACCGGCACCGCCAGCACCGCGATGTCAAGAAACGAGATCTGGCCCCGATGCCTTGCGCCGGCTGATCGTCGGGAAGTGAACGCAAAGGTGGATAGCGATCTCTGCCATGGTGCGGCCGCAGTCGCTCCGTTCCTGGCTCGAGGATGGTGGCATCGGACCTCTAGTCTCGACTGCAGGAAGCAAGAGCTGGCCCCATCGCCCCGGACTTCGGCGCAGTCCGAGGAGTGTACCTCGGTAACTGCCCGAAGGCCACAGACCTCCCTCTGCACGACATCTTGGCTGCCGTGATGCCTCAGAAGTAGCGGTTGCCAAAGCGGCGATCGATGCCTCACATACCGCATCTGGTCACATCGCCGCGCTACGTGGTGCCGAGAACGTCAAAACGCACGAAGAACTCCTTCCGCTCGCCCGTGACCTGGAACTCACCTGCCAACTCATCGGGGACTGGAACAAAGATCCGGTCCCTCGTGATCAAAGTTGTCGTAGGTAGCACAACCCCGCTGGCCGAAGCGCTCGCGATTGGCGCCCTTAGCTCGATATCGTAGTACAGGCTCAGGTGGCCAGTCGTCTCGGTGAAGATGTATATGACTCGATGCCCTCCCCACAGGATGCGCGTTGCGTGAGGCGTACGGAGGAAGCTGCCTTCGGTTCGCATCAGCCGGTCAGACAGCCCAAGGAATACGCGGAAGTTCCCAAGCTGAGGATACCTCTCCCGCGTCGTGAGGATCTTCTTGTCTGAGGCTATGTCATCTCGGAGAATAGGTGGCCGCGCAATGAGCTCGTCGACGGGGTCTGTCGAGGCGACGACCGGTGAATTCGCGAGCCCTGGCAGGGCATCCTCGATGGGGCCAACTTGCTCGCTTGAGACGCTCTGCATCTGCATCCGGGTTCGTGCCCCCACAGCCCTTAGTACATCCTCAAGAACCGCAGTGCCGGTGAGGTACTCCCCGAGGATGCCTTCAAGGTCTCCTCGATCCACGTCCTCGTACCTGAATAGCTCACGATTCCGTAGCAGAAGCCTGCGCAGTTCCTCCACCCCAGTGCGCGTAGAGGAGGGCACGTAGTCCTGGATCTTTGGATAGATCTGCACACGAACGAAGTCTTTCATTAGATATATGAAGAGGTCATAGGCGGTCGTGTAACACTCTCTGAGCGCGGGTAGTAGTGCGCTATCCCTCGCCATGTACACCACAAGCCGTTGGTCTACCTTCTTCGGCATGACGGTGACACCATGCGAGATATCGGCCAGCACGACTTCCAGATCTGGGACCAAGTAGTCGTCCCGGAGTATCGCCCCAACGCGCACGAGGATGGACGCCTCTTGAAGTGTGAGCTCTGATCCGCTGTAGACGTGGGTGATCTGAGCAGAGTCCGGCACTTGCTGGATGTGGAGTACTTGCTCCACGTAGTGGGTCTGAACAGTGCGGCGCGGCTTCTGCTGGGCAATCCGCACCAGGTATGCAGCCTCGCTCGCGAACGTACCCAGGATGCGAGGATCACTTCCGCTGTAGTAGTGGGTCGTCCTCTGGCCTATGTGGATGCTGAGCTGCCCAAGTTCCACCTCATCGTCAGGAGGCAACAGCGTGACGGTCACCCTGTCGGCGAGGTCGAACCGCCCGTGCGCGACGATCCAGTTAAGGAAGGCGTTGTTTCGGTTTGAGCTAGTTGTTGTCGCCAGCACTTCTGATACGGCCTTCTCAGCCAGTGCCACAACATGCGAGACCTGATCAATGCTGGAGCGCCCAAGAGCTTCCCGTCCAGCAGTCGGTTCCAGAAAGCCGAGATTCGCGATCCCTCCGAATGCATAGCTCCCTGCCGCAGGGATCGGGGCCAGCCCGAAGAGTGAGCGGTAGCCCATCAGGTGCCCGCCAGACTGGAGCAGCACGAGTTCGCCTTCGATTGCCGAACCGTCTAGATGAAGGTCCCGAGCGCGAACCAAGACCTGGTCATTCTGGTCGATGCTCACGACGAACGTGCCACTCCACTGACCTTCCATCGCGGTTGTTGTCCCGATCTCGGTCAGCGCGCGACCCGCAAACGGGCTGAGCTGCTCTATCGATCTACGGCTGACGAGTTCGCCGTTTAGGTAGACAGGCACTGGCAGAAGTGCAACGTACGGGGCTAGATACTCCTTGACCCGCTGCGGGGTCACGCGGTGCGCGGCGTCGAGTTCAGCAGTGACGGTAGTCCCGAAGTCGCGTCCGCCTGTGCGTCGTGTGAGGACAATGCATTCCTCGGCAATGCGCAGTGTTTCCCTCTCAGCCACGCTGACGAGCACATCTGATTGACCGACGGCCCGCGTCTCCACCGTGACTCTCGAGCACACGCCGAAGTTGGACATTGCCCCGATACCGAAAGTTCCGACTACACCTGCTCGCTTGGCATCCGCGGACTTCTTGCCACTCGACCCGGCCTTCCAGAAGTTGCTGCGGAGCACTCCCTCATCCATCCCGATGCCGTTGTCGGAGACTACGATACGATCGCTAGTAACATCAATGTCGACCCGGCCACCCTCGCGGAGAGTACCGGAGTCGGCAAAGCGCATACGTACTGCATCGTAGGCATTCTGCGTGTTCTCGCGAACCATAGCGAGAGGCGAATCGTAGATCTCACTGGCGAGTATCTGCAGTACTCGCGCTGCCTCTACCTGGAAGACAATACCGCCGCTCATTGCCACCGCCTCTCCCGCACGCGCCGCAGGATCTCGCGCACACTTGCATCCGGGCTGGCGGACAGCCTCCCCAGGCTGAGGAAGTCTCTCGCTTCTGCCGACGTGCCGGCCTCCAGAATTGCACCACCGACAAGAACGGCGTCCGCGACACCGAGAGGCGGCCAGAGAACCTCGATCGTGCGCCGAGGGTCCCGGAGTTCGCCAAGTGCCTGGGTGAGGAAAGGTCGCGCATCTGGGACGTGGCGAAGATCCTTGAGGATGTCGACTGCATCAGCCCACCGGCGCTGTCCTAGCAGGCTGTCCGCCTTCTCCAGCGCTAGATGCGCGTCCAGCATTGCTGGCCGCTCATGCAGCGGCTTGCTTAGACTGAAGCCCACGCATGCGGCTCCTGCAGACGTGAAGTATCCCGGCCCCCAGACCGGGAGATCGAAGTCTGCGTTTGTCATCTGTCGCAGGTGGATGCGACCGGTCCAGCTGCTAGTGTCGACCTCCACTACGTTGTAGCTTCGGGGCACACCAGGCTGGAGGTCAGCTGGGCCGCTGGAGAGAGTACTAGCCCCGATGATCTTGATCCCGCGCGATTGTGATCCCAAGTGCAGTTGCTGGTCTGCTAGCTCAGGGAAGTGACCATGCCCATGAAAGCACATTGAGACTCCCTCATCGATGAGGGTCTGAAGCGGACCCATATCCAGGTAGTCATCCTGCTCAGGCCCTCCCGTAAGGCAGTGGTGCCAAACAGCAGCCGCAAGCATTCCGATCCGTGATGGCTCACGAAGTGCTGCGAGCGCCTTGGAGAGCGCCACCGGATGGAACGCTCCAATGCGGCGCCAAGGATCGTTTCGATAACAACTGGACAAGCCCAGCACAGTGAATTTGAGATCGGGGTAGTCGAATACGGCGTACTGCTCGGAAGGAGCCAGGGCGAACGTTCGAGCGCCAGCGTAGAAAGCGTCGTACAACCTCGCAAAGTGCGCAAGGCGTCTCTCATACCGTGCGGGATCTGCAATACGGTAGAAGCAGAGCTCTTGCCAAGACCACCGTAAGTGCGAGTTCCCGGCGCGTAACTCACGTACTAGCAGTGACTTCTCAGCGGGGTCATTTGGGATGCCAACGTGCTCTGCACTGCCCCTTACGTCCGGGAACGAGACATCATGGTTCCCGGGCACAACGACAAGGCGTTCATGGTTGCCGGCAAAGAGCGCGTCAGCTAGGGCAACAAGGAAGCTCAGGGCTTGGTCATACTGCGCTTGTGCGTCTTCTTCGGTCGCACTTGGCGCTACTCCGTAGACAAGATCTCCGCTCACGACGCAGATTGAAGGACGCGGAGTTTCCGGCTGCTCACGTGCGAAGCGGTCTGCATCGCACCGCAATGACTCGATGAGGGGTTCGTTTTGGGTGTCGCAACTGCTGCCGCGATGCAGATCCGACAAGTGAAGCACTGAGAAACGCATATGTCCATAGTACTCGTGCCTCGCAGGGAGGCAACCTTCGAGACGTGAACCGAGGCGACACGCAACGGGCCGGAGCGTCAGAGCCAGAGCCCGCTAGCTCGTATCCACCAATGCGCTTCGATCGTGGCCTTGGCATCACGAGGCAGGGAACCCAGTCGACTCGAATGGGGCATACTCCCGGCAACCCAAAGCACGTGGGTGAGGAGGACGCGATGAACGCCATCGTCTATGAGCGGCACGGGTCCCCGGCTGTTCTGGAGCTGCGTGACGTCGAGAAGCCGGCGGTCACGGAGAACGAGGTCCTGGTGCGGATCCGCGCGGCGTGGACGAATCCGTACGACTGGCACTTCATGCCCGGCAAGCCGTACCGCGCGCCCCTTGTTCAGGCCGCTCAACAGACGGATGGCGAATCGCCCTGGGCTGCACAAATCGTGCACAGCTCTTGCGGGGACCACAGCATAGCGGGAGGAAGAACAGAGGCATTGACTTTCCCTCCACGGCTACTCTACTGTGATCACTAGGAGCCATGGAGGTGTGGTGTGAAGAGCAGATGCTTCAGGGTCATTGCGGTCGTCGCGCTCGTCGCGGCTGTGGTGGTTGTTCTCAGCCCAATCATCCAGCGGAATGCCGATACTCAGCCCGTTGCAGCCGGCCAAGGTCCGCTGATCATCAGCCTCTCGCCGCCGGCGTTTGCTCAGACCGCGGGCCTGAAGTTCCCGATGAACGAGGCTGGAATCTCAGCATACGTCAATATGGGGACCGCCATCGACCTTGTGAAGGCTCGGGCGCTCCTGTCTGCGCCTGAAGATGTCACGGACACCTACGTGATTGGCACAATCCCCCTAACTGGCAATGACGAAAGCATGTGGCCGCATGTGTACATCGGTAAGGATGGCTGGTTGCTGGCCTACTACCCCAGTACAGAGCCGACGAGTTATCTATTCCAGTGGTACGGATATCAAGGCGGTACGGTCAATACGACCACGCTTCGTGACATCCTGATCTCGTTGGCCACAAACCTGCATCTGGATCTCTCGAAGACAGAGACCGAACTGAGCTACTTCCATTTCAAGTATCCCGATGCGACGAAGCTGATCATTGCGGTCGATACAGTGAGCGGCAACGACGAGTTCCGGTACACGATTCCATCTGGAGTCGCTTTGTACGATGCTTCATGGACACAACACGCTGAGGGTGTCGTCCTGTCCTACGGTAATGGTGGGACTTCGTCATCCATCGACGGAAAGAGCCTGTACTCGGCGGGTGGCGGGACCTACACCGTCTGCTCGGAGATACCACAGCAGTACGAGAGCCCCAATGTAGCTCACAGCGTCGGAATCTCGCAGAGTGGTGCTAGTGGGTGGATGGGGTTCGCAATCGTGTTCTTGTACCGCTAGGTCCTCAGAATGCGCGCCAAGAAACGATTCCGACTCGATGTGCGACTCCTTGCCGCTATCACTGCGGTCAGCACCATGCTTGCCGCAGGGCTCGTGGCCCAAGTCTCCATCGCTCAGGACAGCGCCGCAGCTCATCAGATTCTTATCGAGCATGCTAGCACGACGTGGGAGAAACCTCTCACCGCTCCGACCCAGCTTGAGATAGCGCTCGCCCAGGTCGCCCCACGGCTACGCATCGAGCATGCGGCAACAGTGTGGTTAGGGACATCCGGAAGGTCCTCGGCGCTTGAGGCGGCTACGGCGCAAGTTGAGCCACGGATCTGGCTCGCTGGTGTCGCAACCTCCGCCCGAGATGCCCTGGATAACTCTCCTCAACTCGTTGGCTCTGTTGCGGGCGTGAGCCCACGCTTGCTGATCGAGCATGCGGCGACCAGTTCTCTTCTTGGACCTGTCTCCGACGGTGGCATGGCTCAGGAAGTAGATGCGAACGACAGGATCCTCATCGAGCACGCGGCGACGAGCGTCGTGGAATCTCCAACTGCTCCGCCAGGGTGGGTAGCGCCTCCTCCCGCTCAGCCCGCTGCTGCCGTAGCCCCTACGACGAGCGCGCCTCCTGCGACTCCGGCGACAACGACCGTCAAGCCGGCGACGACTGCTGCTGCGCCCGCGCCAAGTTCTACTCCTGCGGCACCTGCACCCCCGGCTACGACTACGCCCGCCCCGGCGAAGCCGACCGCTGCGCCCAGTGTGACGAAGCCCGCCCCGACTGCCACGCAGCCGACCACGACGACTCCCACGGTGACTCCCGTGCGCCCATCGAGTCCTTCGAAAGCCACTCCAATCCATCGGGAGCCAAGCCTGTGGTGGCTGTGGGTTCTATGCGGAGTCGCGGTCGTGGCGCTCGTTGCTGTGGGGGTACGCGTCGTCTGCCGCCGGCAGGCGAGGTGTCCCGGGGCGGCAGGCGAGGCGCCGGCTCCGCGTCCCGCTGAGCCTGCTCCCACGCCGAGGCCCGCCAAGGCGTCGGCGGAGACGCGGCAGTCTCCCAGGCTGGATCATCTGCACGCGAACGCGTCGGCCTTGTCGCGGCGAAGCCCTGCAGCTGTGTTCCTTCTTCCATTCGTGACGTTCGGCATCTACGCGCTGTATTGGCTTGTGCGAACGAAGACGGAGATGAACGCGGCGGGCGCCAGAATCCCAACGGCCATTCTGCTCATCATCCCGATCGCAAACATCTACTGGCTGTGGAAGTTCGGCGAAGGGGTGGAGTACGTGACGGAGCGGCGGATGTCGACTGGTGTCGCGTTTCTCCTGATCTTGTTCCTCGACATCATTGGCAGTGCGATCATCCAGTCGCAACTGAACCAGGTTGGGAGGTAGAGTAAGCGGAGAGCGACGTGAAGGGCGGTACGGTGGAACACTAGGCAGGCATCGCGGGTTTCCGCGACGTAGTAGAGTCGGGATTCGGTACCAGCAACCCTTCTGACGAGACGACAAGAAACACACTGAGGTCGGTGGCAACTGTGGAGGTGTGATACGAGATGGACTCCGGAAAGACCCTGCTTCTTGTCATTAGCGCGGTACTGCTCGCTGTCGTGGCGCTTCTCCTTGTCCAGAAGTCGCTCTCTGTGACGGTCTCCGCGCCCGCCACTGGGCAGACTCCTAGTGCGACTACGCTTGTCGCCCGGCCAAGCACCTCGCCGCAGACGATCACCCCCGACTACAGGTTGGTTGCGACGCTTCGCTTCTGCGTCGGGCAAGGGAGCTTCGACTACTGCGGACGGTTCGACTGGGGCTACAGCAGCCAATGGCTGAGCAACGGGAAGGCAAGCCAGATCAGGCTCGCGGAAGCGCGGGAGGCCGGCACCGCCAATCAGATCGGCGCTGTCTACTTTGACAGAGTGGAGATCCACCTTCGTACGTGGGCCTGCTACACAGATGCTTGGGCCAAGTTGACGGTCGACAACATCCAGCTTGTGTCCAAAGCTGCAGGGCAGACGATCACGCTCGATGACATGGAGGGGCAAGTCACGCAGCGGTGGGCAAAGCAGGAGCACGTGTACGGCGGTTCCGTGCGTGGCGGGAGCCTTTCTGCGCCACTTTCGGCTAATGGCTCGCAGGCGCTCCAAGTTACATTGCCATCGGGTGTCGACGCGTACTGCGCGGGCGCGCGGGCGGTGCGCGTATTCGACCTACCCTCCACCCTCAGTACTGCAGACGTCGCGCTGAGCTTGCTGTCAGTCGTCGACGGGCAGGGCGCATACCATGAGGGCTTTGTGGAGGTCTTCCTCTACAGGAAGTTGTAGGTACCACGCGCGGATCCTCCCGGCGTCTTCGAGCGGCGTGAGCGCATGTCTTGGAGTCACGCACTGCCCTCTTCGGCGCGGGAACTGCCTCGGCTGCTTCGTCTGCGGCATACTCCTCGCAACTGCGTGAGCAGCGCCGCGTGAGGAGAACGCAATGAAGGCAATCGTCTACGAGAGGTACGGGCGCAGGCGCCGCCAGGGTCAGATGCTGTATCGAATGTCAAGTCACCTCCTCGGCGGGAGTGCGGAATAGCTCGCCGCTCTCGTAGATGGCATGGGCGAGGAGTAGGAGCTTCCTCGCTGCAGCGGTGCGAGCGACCTTGTCCGGTTTGCCCTGATCCTTCAAGCGGCGGTAGATCGCCTGGATGTTCGGGTTGTAGCGGGCAGCTGACAGCGTGGCTTCGTACAGGCGCTTCCGCACTTCCCGGTTGCCGCGCTTGCTGATACGCGACTTGCCGTGCACCGAAGTGCCGGACTGAATCTGAATGGGATCCAGGCCACCGAGAGCCACGAGTTGCTGCCGGTTGACGTCCGGGTACTTCCGGAACAGCGCGAGCAGAGTGAGCGCTGTGATTGGACCGATGCCTGGGATCGACAGGAGCGCATCGAACCGTCTTGCGGCGTCTTCCTCTCTGGCCACAACCGCTTGAGCCTGCGCGATCTGCCGTGTCTCCCTAGTCTTGAGCTCGTCGATCTCACGGCGGAGTCCGCCTAGGAAGGCCTTCCCCGTCGCGGGATCGTGCTCGAGTGCATCGAGGAGCCCCTGGTAGGCGACACGAGCCTTCTGCACCACGCGGTACCAGGCAAGATACGCGGCCACGGTCTGAGCCAAGGGATCGTTCGTCAACTGCCCCGCTTCCTCCTGGCCACGCTCGATTCCGTAGCGGTAGAGAAGCTCAGCGTCTGTCTTGTCTGTCTTCGAGCGTCCCTTACCCACCTGGCGGTAGTGCGGAATCACTCGAGGATTGAGCTGGCAACAGGCGATCCTCTGCGTTCGACACAGTGTCTCCAGGCGGCGGGAGTAGGTGCTCGTCGGCTCAAAGACGATGACCACATCGGACGCAGTCCCGACAAACCGACGAAACGCGGCGAGGCCTGAGACGTTGGGGAACACGCGCTCATTCACTCCGTCGTAGGCGACAAGCTCTTGCTTGCTGACATCGACGCCGATACAGTGCATGCGGAACCTCCATCCATGCAGATGTGATGGGGAGTTCGAGTGGGCTGCCCTCTCCAGCCTGACCTCGTGAACACGAGCTGCAGTGTGAGCTGCGCTCCAGATGCTGTCCGGGCTTGTGGGAGGGCGGTCCACCTGACCCACGAACTGGCATCACTGCCGTTCTAGTCTTGCCCGACCTGCCCACCCGGGAACGCTCTCCATCCACCAGTCAGTCTAGAGAGCGACTCACTTCCTCAGCTCCTGGCCAAGGTACGAGGTCTTGCAATGACGCATTCCTGTCCGCTTCGCAGCCGGATCCTGGGGGTCATGCCGTTGGCGCCCAGCCGGGGCCGGAAGCCTTCTACTCCTGAGGCAGTTGTCGCACGTGCTCTCTCATTGTAGGCTCGCGCCCAGTGTGGCTTCACAGACAGAGCAGACGTAGGAGACGATAAATGGATTCGAAGCTCCGTTATGCTGGTCCTGTACGTTCGGTGACATCGCGCCCCTACGAGGCCGACGCCGATCTCCGGCGGATGTACGGCCTCCTGATGGAGGCTCGTTCGCGCGCGAACGACTGGCGCTACTGGCACGTCGGGGAGCTGGCGTTCTCGTTCTTCATGATCGACTGCCACCTGGATCCGCGGAGGCACGTGCGGCTGTGGCACGACGGCGGGAAGCTGGTCGGCTACGCGACGCTGAACGACGACCCGTTCTTCGATTGGCAGGTGCTTCCCGAGTACGAAGGGAAGGGAATCGAGGGTATGCACTCCTTGCAGCGGAAGTGCCGACTTTCGGTCGCTGCGCGGGATTACAGCCGCGCAGCTAAGTTGCCACCTCGTATCTTCTGAACGGGCGCGATCGATGGCGCACATGGCTTGTGGCGCGCAGAGGTGCTAGAGTGGGAAGTCACGGTCGCTGGGCAACCTGTCTAGATCGCGGTTGATGATGCGTGTTCGCTGTGCGACGCGAGGAGCCTCTCAGAGGTGAGAAGTTGATCAAGACCCCAATGGTGTTCATCATCGGAGCCGGTGCTAGCGTCGGCTATGGGTTTCCGCTGGGAGAGAAGCTGGTCAAGCAGATCGCCTTTCACACGCGAGCAGCGGAAACTGCCTTTTCAAGGGCAATGGTGGCTTCTGGAGTGGATTCCGCCGATGTCCTCCGGTTCCACGGCAACCTCAGAGGTGCTGACCCCTCATCAATAGATACCTTCCTGGAGAACAACAGAGAGGAGTTCGTGCGTGTCGGCAAGGCTGCGATCGCCCTTGTCATCCTGCTTGCGGAGGCAGAGTGCGCGAACCAGGGGAACCTAGTCGAGAACCCGCCCAAGGACAACTGGCTGAAGTACATCTGGAACGTGGCTCGTGCGGGATGCAGTGCAGAGACGCTCCTACACAATCGCGTCAGCTTTGTCACCCTCAACTACGACCGGGTTCTGGAGACGTATCTCAGTGGGGTGATTCGGAGTGCATTCAACCTGAATCCTGACGAGGCAACTGCGCTTCGCGTGAAGGTATTCCCGGTTGTGCATCTTCATGGCCAAGTCTCGGGTGTCGAGTTCGGCGCCGACCCCGCTATGTTTCTCAACGAACGGTTGGACGAGATAGCGGCGGGGATAAGGGTCGTGCATGACGCCGTCCCTGTCGGCGATTCGGTGTTTGAAGAGGCGCAAGGCATGATCAGCCGTGCAGACCTCATATGCTGCCTCGGGTTCGGCTATCACCCCACGAACATCAACCGCCTGCGTCTACGTGACACAAAGAGGGCTAGCGCTAGGTTGCTTG
>Ga0172366_10003022_pt1 | contig 13228 bp, 13 predicted proteins | sample LakKivSesite69cm_FD_114533 | JGI IMG/M metagenome (GOLD analysis project Ga0172366, IMG submission 114533) | Sediment microbial communities from Lake Kivu, Rwanda - Sediment site 69cm | ecosystem: Environmental > Aquatic > Freshwater > Lake > Sediment | place: Rwanda: Western Province, Lake... | reverse complement strand
TTTAATATTCCCCTGAAAAAACCTTTAAAAGAAGAGGAAGAAGACGAAACCAAAGAAAAACTTTCCAAAGAAATAAAAGGCATTGGTTTTGACAGTCCGGAAAAAAAGGTTGCAAATTTTGTCAAAGGAATGTTTTCCAAGCCGAAAATTGAAATGAAAGACATGGCTGAAGAGGGAGAAAAAGAAGAAGTGCCCGCAAGGGGTAAAAAGAAAAAAGACGAGGAAGAATTTGTTCCTGATTCGCGCACCAATATTAAAGATTATACTTTTCCGCCGATTGAGCTCGTGGAAGCGGATAAAGGACAACCTTCTTCAGGAGACATTAAAATCAATCTTTCTATTATTGAAAAAACTCTTGAAAATTTCGGCATTCCGGTTGAAATGGGAGAAGTGAATGTCGGGCCGACAGTAACCCAGTATACTTTGCGTCCTGCTTCCGGAGTAAAACTGACCAAAATCACTTCTTTGCACCGCGATTTGTCTCTGGCTTTGGCAGCGCATCCGATCAGGCTTGAAGCTCCGATTCCGGGGCGTTCTCTGGTGGGTATTGAAATTCCCAATAAAACCAAAACCATGGTGCGCATGCGTGATTTACTGCAGGCATTTGATTACAAAAAAGACGGCCACAATCTGAATATGATTTTAGGCCGCGATGTTGCAGGAAACCCGGTATGGGCGAATCTGGTGAAAATGCCCCATCTTTTAATTGCGGGCGCGACCGGCAGCGGAAAAAGCATCTGCATCCACAGCCTGATTATCAGTCTGCTTTACCAGAAATCTCCTTGGGAGCTGAAATTTATTTTAATAGACCCGAAACGCGTGGAACTTCCTTTTTATAACGGCATTCCTCATCTTTTAACTCCGGTAATCGTAGAATTGAACAAGGTGCTTAATGCTTTCAAATGGGCAGTTAAAGAAATGGAGGAAAGGTATAAAAAGCTTGCCAGCGTAGGCGCGAAAGACCTGGCTTCTTATAATGAAAAAGTAGCAAAAACCAATCCGCAGGAACGCATGCCTTATATTATTATTATGGTGGACGAACTGGCTGATATTATGGCTGCTTACGGCAAAGAAGTTGAATGGGCAATTGTGCGCCTGGCGCAGATGTCGCGCGCTATCGGCATCCATTTAATTGTTTCCACGCAAAGGCCTTCAGTTGAAATTATTACCGGCCTGATTAAAGCAAATATCACTTCAAGAATCGCTTTGCAGGTTGCTTCGCAGATTGATTCGCGCACTATTCTGGATATGCCCGGAGCAGAAAGACTGCTGGGCAACGGTGATATGCTATTTTTAGCAGGAGACGTAGGCAAGCCGAAAAGGATCCAGGGAGTTTATACTTCAGATAAAGAAGTTACCAATGTGGTTAAATTTATTCGCAAGCAGGCCGGAGATATTGAATATGAAGAAATTATTCCTGAACCTGAAGAACAGACTGGTTTTGACGGCCAAAATCTGGCTTTGGATGACCCTTTGCTTGAAGATGCGAAACAATTGGTAATTCAGACCGGCAAAGCTTCAGCATCGTATTTACAGAGAAGATTCCGCATTGGTTATGCTAGAGCAGCAAGTTTATTGGACATGCTGGAACAGCTTGATATTATCGGGCCTGCTGACGGTTCAAAGCCCCGCGAAGTTTTAGTCGGCGCTTCCAAACAACCCGTAAAAGAAATAAGCCTGGGCGAATTGGATGATATGGTTAAAGCGGACGAAGAACTTAAAGATATTCCTATTCCGCAGAAAAATAAAGACGAAGAATATGAAGAAGAAAGCGAAGACGATGAAGGTGAAGCCGAAAAAGAGGAGGAGGAAGAAAACGCGGAAGAAGAAGCCGAGGAGAAAACCGAAGAAGAATCTGACGAAGAAGAACCGGAAAAAAAGGAGGATGACGAAGAGTCTATTGATTTTTAAATATGGAAAAAATAAAATTGGAATTGAAAGACAAGCCTCTTGCGCCTTTAATGTCACAGAAGTCTTTACTGATCACGCCGAAGAAAGTTATTCTTTCGCTTTTTGCTCTGCTTCTGGTTCTGGCTATAATTTATTTTTGGAAAGAAATCGGATATTTAATTGAACCGCCGGCTCTGCAAATCAGCCAGCCCCGGGAAGATATTACCGTTAATCAGGAACAGTTTGAAATTATCGGCAAAACCAACCCGTTTGCGGTGGTCAATATTAAGGGCGAACAGATTTATGTGGATAAAGACGGCAACTTTAAAAAAGAATTTACGCTTTCCATGGGTCTCAATACTTTCCAAATTGAAGCGAAAAACCGTTTCGGAAAAATAAACACAATAATAAGAAGAATAATTTATAACCCTTAAATTATATGAAAAAACAATCTTTAAAGGGGGGGCATCAAGTGGTTAATGAGGGAAACAGAGAGAAGATTCTGGAAAATACCGTTTCTGAGCTTAAAGAGCGCTTCGGCGAAGGCACGATTATGAAGCTCGGAGAAGCGAGGAAAGTGGATGTTGACGTGATTCCGACCGGTTCTTTTTCTTTAGACCTGGCGCTCGGCGTAGGAGGAATGCCCAGGGGGAGAATTGTGGAGATTTTCGGAGCGGAAAGTTCGGGAAAAACCACGCTGGCCTTGCATATTGCTGCTCAGGCGCAGAAGAAAAACGGTATTGCCGCGTTTATTGATGCGGAACACGCTCTTGACCCGGAATATGCCAAAAGAATCGGAGTAAAGGTTGATGATCTATTGATTTCCCAGCCCGACAGCGGTGAACAGGCTTTGCAAATTGTGGAATCTCTGGTAAGGTCAGGGACAATTGACGTGGTGGTGGTTGATTCGGTTGCCGCACTTACTCCGCGCGCAGAAATTGAAGGTGAAATAGGGGATCAGTTTATCGGGCTTCAGGCAAGACTGATGTCGCAGGCTTTGAGAAAGCTGAATTCCCAGATTGCCAGAACAAATTGCGTAGTGGTTTTTATTAATCAAATCCGCATGAAAATCGGCATTATGTTCGGTAATCCCGAAACCACTCCCGGAGGCAAGGCATTGAAATTTTATTCTTCGGTAAGAATTGAACTGAAGAGAACAGCACAAATCAAGAAAGGCGAGGAATCAGTGGGCAACCGCGTGAAAGCCAAAGTTGTGAAAAATAAAGTTGCTGCGCCGTCCCAGTCAGCAGAATTTGATATTATGTTTAACGAAGGAATTTCTTATGAGGGCGAAGTAATCAATAATGGCCTTAAATACGGCATTGTTAAAAAATCCGCTGCTTCATATATGTTTGATAAGGAAAAACTCGGCGTAGGATTTGAAAAAGCCAAAGAATACCTTAAAGAAAATCCGAAAATTGCTAAACAAATAGCATCTGAAATTCAAAAAGTAATTAAAGAAAAAAATAATTAATAAAAAAGAGAGATACAAAAAATCTGCCGCATGCGGCAGATTTTTTCATGAATCAGAGTTTTATTTTCCCATAAAGGGCAGGAGTCCGGCAACGCGCGCTTTCTTGATTGTGCGTGCAAGCTGTCTTTGGTGCTTGGCGCAGGTTCCTGTGTATCTGGGTGCCTTAATTTTGTTCAGGGGGTCAATAAATCTTCCCAGTGTTTCAATATCCTGGTAATCAATTTTTTTGATATTTCTTTTACAAAAATAACATTCTTTTCTCATTTTAGAAATTATAGTTTAGAGATTAGGATTTAGAACTTAGAGATTAATTTAAAACGGTATATCTTCGGCTTTAACTTCGTCAGCAGGCGTTTCTTCAAGCTGGATTTCATCAATTTCTTCGACCGGCGCTTCAGCTTCCTCCCGGGGTTTGCTGCTGCTTGATTGCCTTTGTCCGCCTCCTGCTTTCGGGCCCATTTGCAGTTTTTCGGCAATGATTTCTGTTCTGTATTTTGTGCCTCCGCTCTGGTCCTGCCAGCTTCTGGTCTGTAGTCTGCCTTCCACCAATACCAGGCCGCCTTTGGTCAGGTATTTGTTGCAGATTTCCGCAAGTTTGCCGAAAGCCACGATGTTGTGGAATTCGGTCTGTTCCTGCTTTTCATTGGACTGGTTTGTCCAGATTCTGTTTGTGGCAAGGCCGAAATTGGAAACCGGCTGGCCATTGGGCAGAGTTCTTGATTCGGGATCTCTGGTCAGTCTGCCGATTAAGAACGCTTTATTTAAATTCATTAGATTTATCCTAATCTGCGAATGATTATCCTAATCTACAAATTCGTTGATTCGGATATAAAATTCGTAGCATTCGGATAATAAATTATTAAATATCGCCGATAATTTCGTCCAATTTTTTATCAATTTCTTTTAAGGTTTCTTCAGAAGGTTTAGGTTCTGCGGGTTTTGCCTCGGGCTGTGTTTTTTGTGGTTTGGCTTGAGGCTTTTTTATTGCTTTGGGCGCTTTTTGCTCTTCTTTTATCGCTTTCAGGTGATTAATTAGATAACGCAGAATCTGTTTGTCGGTTTTCAGTTCTTTTACCAGTTCTGTTACTTTTTCCGGAAGTATGGACACCTGGCTGATTAAAAATATTCCCTGGCCTTCTTTGTTGATCGGGTAAGCCAGAGGCTTTTTGCTTGATTCTTTAAAATTAATTGTGCCTCCTGCTTTTTGCACCAGTTCGACAATTTCATTTTTTGCCTTATCCAAATCTTCTCCCTCCAGCCTCGGAGAGAGAATGCACAAAAGTTCGTATTCTTTGGTCGTTTCTTCCATAATTTCCTTATCTTAGCAAATTAAATTAATCTTGGCAAGTGTTTTTCACTTTGTATTGTGCTATAATAATGCTATGGACATTCTGGATAAAATTTTCAAGGCTTATGATGTAAGGGGGATTTATCCTACGGAGATTAATGAAGATATTGCTTATAAAGTAGGCAGGGGAGTTGCGAAGTTTTTGAAAGCGGAGAAAATCGTCATCGGCAGGGATAACCGGCTTTCTTCTGACAGCTTGTTTAATGCGCTTTGCGAAGGAATTTTAGATGAAGGAAAAAATATTTTAGACATCGGCATTGTTACTACGCCGATGTTTTATTTGGTGGTGGCAAAATATGTTTACGGCGGAGGAGTGATGATTACAGCTTCGCATAATCCCAAGGAATATAACGGATTTAAAATTGTCGGCCCGCATTCTGTGCCCATTGGCGAGGAAACCGGGCTGCAGGATGTTAAAAAAATAATCAAAAAACTCGGACCGATACAAAGAATCAGTTACAGAAGAGGAGAAGTTGAACAAAGAAATGTGCTTGAGCATTATTTAAAGAATATTTTGCGCTTTACAGACATTGAATCCATAAAGCCCCTGAAAGTTGTCTGCGATACGGGCAACGGCGCAGCAGAAATCGTTATGAAGGAGCTGGATAAAAGGCTGCCGGCAACGATAATCTCGCTGTTTCCGGAACTGGACGGTAATTTTCCCAATCATCAGCCCAACCCCATGCATCCTGAAGCAACCATGGTTTTGCGGGAAACAATACTGAAAAAGAAAGCTGATTTCGGCATTGCTTTTGACGGAGACGGAGACAGGATACTTTTCATTGATGAAAAAGGGCAGAGGATTAATCCGAATCTGATTGCTGCTTTAATTATCAATAAATTTTTCAATAAAGCGCACGCAAAAATATCTTTTGACACCCCTACCAGCTGGATTGTGCGCGAACAGATTGCAAAAACCGGGAATATCGGAATTTGTACTAAAGTAGGGCATGTGCACTTAAAAGACAAAATTCTGCGCGAAAAAGCTGTTTTCGGAGCAGAATCGTCAGGACATTATTATTTGCTTGATGATTATTCAGTTGAGTCGCCGTTTTTCGTTTTTTTCAAAATTCTGGAATTGCTTTCCAAAACAGGCAAGAAACTTTCTGCATTGATAAAACCGTTTGAAAAATATTATATTGACGGCATGGTTTTTCAGATTAAAAATGCGCAGGAAAAAGTGGAGAAAGTCGCCAAGTACTATAAAGACGCGAAGAAATTATCCCTTTTTGACGGGCTTACCGTAGAATATCCGAATTGGCATTTTGTTCTGCGCGCATCCAATACCGAGCCGGTATTGCGCCTGGTTGTGGAAGCCAAAACCCAGAAAATGCTGGATTCAAAAATGAAGCAAATTGCATCAAGATTACAAAAGATCTAAAATGCTTTTATTTTAAAACCCCGCAAATGCGGGGTTTTTATAATCTTTCAATAATTTTTACAAGCCCATTTTTACTTTAATTTCTTTTATATTTGCAGAAGAAAATTTTTGCGCTTTTTTTGCGCCGTCAGCAAGGATTTTTTTGACTTTTGCGGGATTTTTTTCCAGATCTTTGCGTTTTTTCTGAAAATCCGCCAAACCTTCAATAATTACTTCCGCCAGGTCTTTTTTGAAATCAGCATATCCTTTGTCTTTATACTTTTTTTCTATTTCAAAAATCGCTTTATCTGTAAATAAACTGTAGATAGTCAAAAGATTGGAAATTGCAGGTTTGTTTTTAATGTCGTATTTTACTTCGCGGCCCGAATCAGTGACTGCGGTTTTTATTTTTTCTCGGATGATTTCCGGAGAATCAGTCAAAGCAATGTAGCTTTGCGGACCGAGTGATTTGCTCATTTTCTGTAGCGGGTTGTTTAAAGCCATGATTCTTGCTCCTGATTTAGAAAGCTGGGTTTTCGGTTCAGGAAAATATTTTCCGAATTTATTATTGAATTTTCGCGCTATAACTCTTGTTAGTTCCACATGTTGGACCTGGTCTTCGCCTACAGGCACTGTATCAGCTTTATATAAAAGAATATCCGCAGCCATAAGCACAGGATAGGCAAATAGTCCAGCGTTCACATTTTCCTGGTTCTGACGGGATTTTTCTTTGAATTGGGTCATTCTTTCAAGCTCTCCCATCGGCGTTAAGGATTCCAAAAGCCAGGCAAGCTCTGCGTGTTCTTTGACTTGGGATTGCACGAAAATAATGCATTTTTTAGGGTCCAGTCCTGCTGCCAGATAATCCATTGCCGCAGAGAGGATATTTTTCTGCATTTGTTTCGGGTCGTAAGAAATGGTTATAGCGTGCAAATCAACAATGGAAAAAATGCAGTCTGCTTTTTTCTGCAGCTCCACCCATTGTTTTATTGCTCCCAGATAATTCCCGATATGCAGGGTTCCTGTGGGTTGTATGCCGGAAAATATTTTCATACCCCGTACTGAAACTTCGACATCATATGCTGATTATCTTATATTTCAGTATTAATTAATTTTCATTTATTGATTATTTATTATATTTTATCCCCGTTGATGCGGCCCGCCAGAGGCGGACCAGTCGAAGTTCTAGTAACGGGGCATAATTTACCTTACTTTTGTCCCTGGCGGAACTTTTTTGCCGGGTTTTAAAATAATTGCTTTTTCGTCCACAACCGCAGCCAGAATCATGCCCTGGCTTTCAATGCCGCGCAGAGTGCGCGGTTCAAGATTAGTTAAAATCGGCATTTGTTTTCCGATAAGCGCTTCAGGTTTATAGGTTTGCGCAATCCCGGCAACGATAGTTCGGATGTTCTGCCCCGAGGGATTCGAGGGGTCGTCTCCTAAGTCTACTTTTAATTTAAGCAGCTTATCTGCGCCTTCAACTTTTTCCGCCTCAAGAATTGTTCCGATGCGGATATCCAATTTACTGAAATCATCATAGTTTATCATATGTAATGATTATATAATATTTTTTAAAAATAATAAATCCCCCAAATCGGGGGAAAATAATAACAGCCCCTAGGGGCCAAAAAAGAAAAAAGAATAAAGGTGATTGGGGATTTTGGTGACTAGGGGATGTATATGAAGGAGGATGGATTGCGTAAAGAGCAATAAGGTGCGAAATAAATTAGATAAATAACTGATCTTTAATATTATTTTAAAAAAATTCGCGTGTCAAGTGTTTTTTGGTGCCGAAGGAGAGATTTGTCCGCCAAAGGACGGATCCGCCCCAGGCGGAAACTCATGTGGGTAGGGCGGGAGTTGAACCCGCAAGCCTTTCGGCATACGGCCCTGAACCGTATGTGTTTGCCAATTTCACCACCTACCCAATAGTCCAATCGTGATTTTGGGGATGTTCAAGAAATTCCAGCTTGGCAAGATTGTTTACCAATTCGTAAATCGGCTCATCTTTTTCTATTTTAAAATCATATAAATTGTTCGGCTCTTTGAATTTCAACTCCGGAATGGTTGTATAATTTTCGTTTTTTACCCACTCAATGCCGTTTGCCCCCTTTAGCGCATAATAAGAAAATCCATGTCTTTGTTTGAAGGGTTTGTAAATATTTGAGCCGAAAGTGCGGCAAATCCAATTACAGGTTTTTAAATCCTTGTCCGAAGCATTGATAATCAGGTGTTCGTAATTGGGAGGGATTACCACTTTGTCTCCTTTTTTTGCTTTTATCGCAAACACATCTTTTATTTTTTTATCTTCAGAATCCTGTAAAAGGAAAATTGCTTCGCCTTCCAATACTTCATAAAATTCAGGATAGGTGATTGAGGTTCCGGGAACAATGGGATGGTCATGGCCGAAGGTTTTGTTGAATTCTTTGCCTAACATTTTAGGAAAAATGACCGTGATGTCATAGCGCAGGTTATTGGCGAAAATCTTTTCGTATTCTTCTTCGTTTTCCGCCAAGTCGCGGTACATATAATAGAGTTCAAAATTTTCTGCGGTTTTTAGCCACTCTTTATCAAAAACAACATCTTCAATGTCTTTAAGTTCCCGTACATCGGGATTAAGTTTTTCCAGATTCATAATATATTCATCATAACCCGAATTTTCCAAAAAGAAAAGGGCGGATAAATCCGCCCTGACTTTTACTTTTTCGATTCGTCGACGTATTCAACCATTTTGGGCTTAACCCGCCAGGTGCCGTCGCAAAACTGTGCGACCGAATAATAGAAGATCATTGCGCGCGCATTGATATATGCGCTTCTGGGAAAAGCTTCGTCGTGCGATTTTTCGGCCAGCATCAGCCTAAAGAACTGTTTGACGTACCCGTCAGTGACGATGTAATCGCCGTTATCCTCTTGTTTGAGGACCTTGGCTTCTCCTGTCAGTTCTTCCGGATGGAAGTGATGGTAGATGTCCAGATACGTGCAGGACGACAGCAAGATGACAACAGCCAACAGAACGAGAACTTTTTTCAATTAAACCTCCTTACATTATTTTTTATTAAAATAGCATTTATTTTAATGTTTGTCAATCGTTTTTGACTCTTTGCGTTTTAATATACCAATGCCTGATATCGGCAAATCTTTGTGAAGGCAGGACGATATTTTCCGCGCCGATGCCTTTGATGTTTTTTGCTGTGAAATATAATTGGTATGGGCTGTAAAGAAATACGACCGGAGCATCGTTGATTACCAGCTGTTGGAAATCTTTGTACTTTTGCGACCGCAGTGTGTCATTGCCTACGATTTGGCGCGCATCTTTAAGCAGAGTATCAACTTTGGAATTGTCATATAAAGCGAGATTGAGCCCCGGGTCTTTTTTCTGGGATGAATGCCAGAAACTGTACGGGTCAGGATCAAGGCCTAAAACTTCGCCGAAAAGTATTGCCTGGTATTCTCTGGGCCTAATGTACTGCTGCTGGATTTCCCCGATATTGGAAACAGTTATATCAACCTGCACTCCGGCTTTCAGCCATTGTTCTTTAATCAAGTCGGCGGTCTGTTTCAGCTGGTTCATTTCCGTGGTTACCAGCCCGATTGCCAGTTTTTCGTCTTTTTTCTCGCGGATTCCGTCATTGTCAGTATCTTTCCACCCGTCCTGTTCTAAAATTTCTTTGGCTTTATCAAGATTAAATTCGTAAACCTGCAGGCCGTCATTGTAGCCGAGAATAGAGGAAGGAATAGGGGAATCGGTTTGTTTTCCTTCGCTTTGCAGGACTTTATCAATTATTTCATTTTTATCAGTTGCATAATTCAATGCCAGCCTTACATTTTTATCGGAAAGTGCAGTACTGTTGCTTTGGTTGAAAAATATCGCAAAATATCTGGGAAGGTTCAGTTCATATTCTTTTGATTTCATTCCCAGCCCTTTGAGCGCATTTTTATTCTGGTTGGAAATCAGCGTGAAATTGTCAATTTTACCCTGGTTATAGGCTTTAATTAAATCTTCTTCGCTGGGATAAAAATTAAGGAAAATTTTGTCTATATACGGCCTTGCCGGAGAACTGTAATCTCCGAAAGCATCCAGTTCCATATAAGTTATAAATCCGTCTTTGTCTTTTTTGGTTTTTTTCAGCTGGAACGGACCCGTGCCAACAGGGGCAAGATTTTCCGGGGCGAGCAGGAATTTGTCAGGAGAAATGTCTTTCCAGATGTGGCTGGCAAGAATGCCTACTGTGGTATTGGCAAGAAAAGGAGCATAAGGAGTGGTAAGTTTAAAGCGCACAGTGAAATCATCAACTTTTTCAACCTGCACTCCCGCCCAGTTTACGCGCAAAGGGCTGCGGTAAACCGCATTCTGTATGGCATTGACCGTAAAAACCACATCATCGGCATTAAATTGCGCTCCGTCGTGCCATTTAATATCTTTTTTTAAAAAGAAATCATAGGTTTTTCCGTTATCGCCGATGCTGAAGTTTTCCGCTAAATCGGGAATCAGATTTCCTTTGCCGTCATACTGCATCAGCCCGGAAAAAATCAATTGCGAAACATCGCGGTCAGCATCGCTGGTTTGGCTCAGTATCGGATTAATGTACTGCGGGCTGCCCACAATGCCTTCAATAAAATTTCCGCCGTACGCCGGCACAGCCGTAGTATGTTTAAGATTGTAAGAAATCATCCATCCCAAGAGTGAAGCAATTGTTAAAATCCCCAAACCCAAAATAAAATAGCGTTCTTTTTTTGTGAGAACACTTGGAATTTTTTGCCATTGATGCCAGGAAGGAAGCTTATTGCTTAATCTTTTTATGAATTGTGAAAAATTGCTCATTTAAAGATTAAAATTCTGTATATCGCGCTGGCGATAAAAAGTACTGCCAGGACAATAGTGGCAATAAAGAGGACTTTTTCCATTCCGCGCTTTTTAAAGTATGAAGCGCCTCCGCCTTCGCCTCCGAATGCGGAAGACAAGCCTTCTCCTCTTTGCTGGAGGAGAATTGTGCTCATAAGCAGGACGGAAAGTACTATTTGAACAATATCAATTATTTTTTCCATTTTTAATAATTAGTTATTAATCGTTTTGCGTTTTTTTGTAAGTTTTGATAATTACGGCATTGATGATTGAAATTACCAGTGCGCCGATGATATATCCCACAATGCCGTTAATTACCAGGGCTTCCACAAACCGGTCAACTGCAAAAAGAATTGCAGCATTGATTACAATCGTAAATAAACCCAGAGTAATGAATATCAGCGGTGCGGAAACGATTTTTAAAATCGGTTTGACAATCAGATTGGCCGCAGTAAGAATTACGCCGACAAAAATATAATCAAGCCAGCTACCGCTAAAACCTACATATTGGGGTAAAAACCTGGCAAGCAAAAATATTGCCAAAGCATTGGCTAAAACCTGCAGAATAAGTTTAAACAGCCATTTCATATTATTTTTGCTTCTTTTTTAAAATTTGCTTGAGCTGGAAAACACGCCTGCCCGAAACTTTCATTTTTGGCGTCATTTTCTTTGCGCGCTGCTTGATTTTCTCTTCGGTTTTTTCCGGCAAATCAGAGTAATCTTTTAAGTTTTCCGCCATGCAGACATAATACCGCGATTTTAATCGTTTTGCAATGCTTATGGTATAATAAATCTGATGAATAATCTCAATTTTCTGCAGAAATCGGTTTTGGCAACATTAGCTTATTACGATATTTTTGATTATCCTTTAACCGGGCTGGAAGTTTTTAAATTTTTAATCAACCCTTTGCATGTCGTGGCGCTTACGGAAAAAATCCATGAAATTGAATTTGAGCCCATGCCTGAAGTTGTGCTTGCTGATGTTTTGAATTGCCTGGATAATTTTTCCGCCAAAGGCGGATCCGCCTCGGGCGGAAAAAATACCGGAATAATCGGAGAAAAGAACGGATTTTATTTTACAAAAGGCAGAGAGAGTTTAATTGACGAGAGAATTGAACGCCAAAAAATTTCTGCCCAGCGCTGGAAAAAGGCTTTAAAAATCCTGAAACTTTTGCAATTCGTGCCTTTTCTGGAAATGGTTTCCGTCTGCAACAGCTTGGCAATTGATAATTCCAAAAAAGAAGCTGATATTGATTTTTTCATTATTACGAAAAAGGGCAGAATCTGGATGGTTCGGTTTTTGGTAACATTTCTGGTCTGGATTTCAGGTTTTTGGCGCCATAAAGATAAAATTTCCGGCCGGATTTGTTTGAGTTTTTACATTGCCGATGATTTTCTCAATATTAATTCTTTAGCCATTAATCCTTACGATATTTACCTGGCGCACTGGATAGCAGAGCTTAAGCCGATTTTAAACCGCAATAAAACTTATGAGGAATTTATTGCGCAAAATCAATGGGTCAGGGATTATTTATTGAATTTCGGGCAATTTATGAATTTTTTCCATCCTGAATTTAAAGAAAGCATCAGAGCGGAAAGGTTCAGAAAAGCAGGGGAGTTTATATTCAAGGGATTTATCGGCAATTTAAAGGAAAAAATATTGCGTTGCTTGCAAAAAAGAAAAATATCCCGTAAGATGGCTGAGCACGAGATTCCTACAGCAGTGGTTGTCAGTAACAGGGTATTGAAGTTCCACGAAAACGATAAAAGAGCATATTTTCAGCAGGAATTCCTTAAAAAGCTCAAAAGCGCATTATCTATTGACAATAATAATAATAAGTGTTAATATTCAATTATCTTAATTTTAGAGGCTGTTAAAGCTTCTGGAAGGAGGTAAGATGTCCTTTCTAATTGATCAGGACCGAAGTAATACCTTTCGGCGTAATGCCGGAAAAGCTGCATATTATAAGCAGAGGGAATTTGAACGCATATTAGTTCCGATTCAAGATCGGAGAGGTCCTGGTAACGAAGCGATTGTCGGGCGCATTCTTGAGGATTTTAGAGTAAGGGGCATTATTCGTTCTTTTTATAGGACAAAACCGTTTTCTCGGCAAGACATGATGGGAATTGATTTCCTGGTTATAAAAAACGATTCTTCCAGAATCGTAATTCAAGTAAAGAGTTCCCGGCACAATGCCGAGAAATTCACCAAAAAAGGTGAGAAATTAAAAAACAATAACAGATATGATGGCGTATATTGCGTGCTGGTTAAAACCGATTACTTGGTCAATGACCAACCACTAAGAGACGAAT
>Ga0172366_10003020_pt1 | contig 13232 bp, 17 predicted proteins | sample LakKivSesite69cm_FD_114533 | JGI IMG/M metagenome (GOLD analysis project Ga0172366, IMG submission 114533) | Sediment microbial communities from Lake Kivu, Rwanda - Sediment site 69cm | ecosystem: Environmental > Aquatic > Freshwater > Lake > Sediment | place: Rwanda: Western Province, Lake... | reverse complement strand
GCTCCTTTATTCTACCATCAATCTGCTCCAGTTGTCCCCTTATCGCCTCCGCCTGACTCCTTAAAAAATCAAGCTCCTGCTCCCGGGTCATCTGCGGAGCATAGGGATCTACTCCCATAGGTCCCCCGGCATAACCATATGGCATAGCTCCCGGATAGGCCATTCCTTCATTATACGGCATGCCCCAGGGGTCGCCATAAGGGGGATAACCCGGTGGGACAGGCATTCCGGCAGCTCCGCTGAGGAAATACCCACATCTTGGCAAGCCCCCCCTTCCTAGACCGACATAAGGCCAGGGAGGAGAGCTCCCTCTGAAACCAAATCCCCATCCACCACCCCCTCTTCCAAATCCTCTACCATATCCATTAGGCATTTTTCACCTCCTTCCTATTTTCGAAGTTCTTCAAGCCTCTTTCTCACTCCGTCCAGTTCGCTAGTCAGATACCTTTCCTGTTCTTCAAACATGGCTATCTCTTCTTCCCTGGACATAGCTCCCCAGGGGTAACCGTAGCCATAGGCTCCGTAGGGATAAGGCGTCCTATAGCCATACCATCCCCATGGATGCCAGTGTCCAAACCAGTGCCGCATTTCATCACCTTCTGAACCAACTTCAAAACTCACCACCAGGGGTACCCATAAGGTCCCCCACTTCGCCAACCACGACCGAACCCACGACCAGGGCCGCGACCAAAGCCGCGACCAAAGCCAAAGCCCCACCTAGGCCATACCGGAGCTGAATAACCATAGCCATAAGGCCGTGGGTAACCAGGCATCGGATTAGCGAAGCCCGGGCTGCCAAAACCAGCGCAGAAGCCGGCGCCTCTTCCTGTCATTGGACCCAGGCCCATGGGTCCTGTTCCGTCTCCAAATGGCATCTTCATCACCTCCTTTCTACTTATTTTTCTTCACCATCGCCTGCCACCGCGAAATCTCCTGCCGTAGCCTCTACCTAGACCAAATGAAGGTAGAGGCATGGGCTGGACATTTACGCTGGAGCATACTGGGCACGACAAAGGAAGCTTCTCTGCCATTGACTCAAAAGGTACGTTCCACTCATGTCCGTCATCGCGGCATCTGAACAGCCGCTGAGCAAGCTCAAAGTTGCCTCCTTCAATTTGAATCGCCTTGCCATTAATCAAAGCATCGGCCAGTTTCTTCCGCGCCGATTCCAATACACGATGGAAAGTAGGCCTGGAGATCCGCATTTGCTGGGCGCACTCTTCCTGCTCCAGTCCCTCCAAGTCCTTGAGGCGGATAGATTCAAGTTCCTCAAGTGAAAGACGAACACCCTGCAGGACATTCGCCGGAATCCCTACCGGCCTAAATGACCCTACGTTAGGCAATTGAGCTACGCATCTCAACTTTTCTGGCCTAGCCATTCAAAATCACCCTGTGTTCCCTGCGAATTTTGAACATATGTTCATAATAATGGTAACTAACTCTGTCAAATTTGTCAAATTTTGACCATGTCTGTCACTTGGTGATACAAATTACTCCGTGGATGGCGTCGAACTCTTTCCCAGCCTCTCTGACTGCATAGAGGCCACAGCCAGGGACGAATTCTGGAACTCAGCAAATCAATATATGGAAGGTGAGCAGAAGGACAAGAGACTTGAAGAGAAGATCGAACTTCTCAAAGCTTTCTTAGAATCAGCTGAGTTCAGAAAGCTCCGCAGAGATAGCGAGAGACATCTGCTACAAGGAAAGAATGTCACATTCGTGATTTGCTGGAAAGATGGCAAGGCAAGCCACCACATGGTGGTAACTTAATGGCTAAATCACTAGGATCTGAGGCAACCGTCTCGCTCGGCTTGTGCATGTAGGGATGGATTGCTTTATGCCTCCTTCAATCTTCGGACGGTCCATTTTTTCCGGACCAAAGCAACGGACTGAGCCGCCATTCCTTCTCCCCCACCGATCAAGCCTAAACCATTAGTGGTGGTAGCTTTGACCGTCACTTGTGTTGGATCTATGACTAGAGCCCGGCTTATGCGTTTTTTCATCTCAGGGATGAAAGGTGACAGCTTCGGAGTCTCAGCTATAATCGTAACATCGATGTTGGCTACCCCGAGTCCTTTGGCCCTAAGCAATTCACCGGTCTTGCTGAGCAAGACCAGGCTTGAAATGTCTTTGTATTCTTGTTTACCCGAAGGGAATAAGGTGCCAATATCACCCAAATCACCAGCACCGCACAAAGCATCTATTACGGCATGGATTGCCACGTCGGCGTCGCTCCAGCCTGACAGGCCTTTGTCATAAGGTATGTCGACCCCTCCCAAAACCAGTCTCCGCCCGGAGACCAGCAGATGGCTGTCCCAGCCGATGCCAACCCTCAATTCCTCTGTTTCCATTTCCTTGCGATGATACGTGCCAACGCCAAATCCTCGGGCGTGGTTACCTTTATGTTTTCATAATCTCCCATGTAGAGCTTTACCTTATATCCTAGGCGCTCCACAGCCGCCGAATCATCGGTAACCTCCGTGATGAGGTTATCGTAGGCCTTAGTTATGATATCAACATCGAATATCTGCGGAGTTTGCGCTGCCCATAACCGCTCACGGCTAAGTGTGTCCTCAATCAAATTCCTGTTATCAGTGAGCTTGATGGTGTCGTTTACTGGCACCGCTGCCACAGCGGCCCCGGTCTCCTCGACTGTCTTCAGACCATCGTCGATTAAGTCTAGAGTCAGGAAGGGGCGAGCTCCATCATGAATCATTACCCAGTCACAATCCTTTATCCTTCTTAGCCCTTCCTTCACCGAATCCTGTCGCCGTGCGCCACCCAGGCAGATGGTAACCTTAAACCAATTTCTCTTCTCTCTCAGTTGCTCCCCCCGAACTAAGCACTTATCGTTCAATACGAGGACTATTTGCCGAACCAAGTCATATCGGTGACAGGTATCCACGGACCAGCCCAGTAGAGGCTCTCCCCTCAGAGAGATGAAGAGCTTGTTTATGCCGGCCATCCGCTGGCTCGCCCCTGCCGCAACTATAACCACGCCTAACCTGCTGCCGCTACTACTGTTCCGCGTTCTCGCCCCTGTCAATTTCTCTTCTGCCTTCCCTTGCAAGTGCCAGCCTCAAAGCTTCAGTCACCGAGCCCGCTTGAATTAGCTGGACGCCGGCAAAGTCAAAGGATGGTTTGGATTTAAGTCTGGGCACAAGACAGGATTTGAAACCTAACCTGATGGCCTCAGTGACTCTTCTCTCTATCTGTGATATCCCTCTCAGTTCTCCGTTCAGCCCCACCTCACCCAGGGCAACCAGACCCGGAATTGGCTTGGCATCACGAAAGCTCGAAGCAACGGCCAGGGCAATCGCTAGATCAGCTGCCGGCTCGTTGACCCTCAAGCCGCCGGTAACGTTCACTATTATGTCCTGATTGAACAGCTTCAATCCCGCCCGCTTAATGAGCACAGCAGTAATCAACAGCAGCCGGCTAAAATCAACGCCGTTGGCGATTCGCCGCGGTGGGGAAAAAGTATTGGAAGTGGTCAGAGCCTGAATCTCCACCAACAAAGGGCGATTCCCTTCAAGAGTGGGCACAACCACCGACCCCATAGTCTCATCCTTATACGCAGATAGAAAAACCCGAGACGGATTATCTACTTCTGTTAGTCCCCCGTCGCTCATCTCAAATATACCCACCTCGTTGGTTGAACCGAAACGGTTCTTCTCGCTGCGCAAGACTCGGTAACTGCTGTAGGGTTCTCCCTCGAAGTACAGGACCACGTCGACGATATGTTCTAGCGTTCCCGGGCCGGCGATGGCTCCTTCCTTAGTCACATGTCCCGTAATTAACAGGGGCACATTCTTTTGTTTTGCCCACCTCTCCAGCCTCCAGGTGCATTCTCGTACCTGAGAGATACTGCCTGGCGTACCGGCGATATCCTCCAGATACATAGTCTGGATAGAATCAATAATAGCGACGCCAGGCGAGACCTCTTCGAGACACTCGAGCACGGCGGCCAAATCGGGTTCGGAAAGAAAGTATATCCCTCTACCGCCTATCCCGAGTCGCTCACTTCTAAGTTTGACTTGAGTGACAGATTCCTCACCAGAGATATAGGCGACGGTTTTGCCACTCTCGGCCATCATCGCCGAAGCCTGGAGGAGAAGAGTCGACTTGCCTATTCCGGGCTCGCCGCCGACGAGCACCAGAGAGCCTGGAACCAGACCTCCCCCTAGAACTCGATTCACCTCGGTAAAACCAACGTGAAAGCGAGCAAGGTTACGTGCTTCTACCTGGGAGAGTTCCTTGGCTTTGTTCTCGCTAGCGTGAGGGTGGCCTGGGATGCGGGAGAGGCTAATCTTGGTTTCTGCGAAGCTATTCCATGCCTGACAATCGGGGCAGTGTCCTAACCATTTCGGACTTTCCTTGCCGCACTGCTGACAAACGAAAACAACCCTGAATCTAGACCTGCCCTGATTGTTAGATTTCAAATTTGCTGGCCAAGATGACTAATACTCGATAATGGCTAGCTTTTCCCCGGTCTTGACTATCTGCCCTGGTGAAACTGCCACCTCTACAACCGAAGCTTTCAATGGAGATAGTATAGGATTCTCCATCTTCATAGCTTCGATGGTGCAAATCACGCCGCCCTCCTGAACTGTGTTGCCCACTGTGACTTCAACCCGCACTATTTTTCCAGGTAATGGCGCTTCGATGACCTCTCTAGGCATATCTACACCGTCTCCTTGACTAACGACTCCATAACAATCTTATCGTCGACACAGTCCACGCGCACCGTGTCTCCTGGCTGGAACTCGCCGCGCAGCAAACGTTCCGAGAGCGGATCTTCAACCAAGTTCTGAATGGTGCGACGCAGAGGGCGTGCTCCAAAATCAGGGTCATAACCCTTCTTCCCTAGAAAATCCTTGGCCGCATCGGTTACTGACAGAGTGATGTTCTTCTCCTCGAGCGAAGTTATGACCTGCTTAAGCATCAAATCTACAATCTGGCGGATATGCTCTTCGTTCAAAGCGTGAAACACGACCTGGGCATCAATGCGGTTTAGAAACTCAGGCCGGAATCTTCCGTCGTTCTTCACCTTCTCGAGGACATTCTCCTTCATCTTCTCGTACTCTGTCTGCTCTTTTCGTTCGCCTTCGATGTGAGCAGAAAAACCGATGGTCATATGACGCTTGATAACCTCGCTACCGATATTACTTGTCATCACTATGATGCTGTTACGAAAATCAACCCTCCGGCCTTTGGCATCGGTCAGATGGCCATCATCGAAAATCTGAAGCAAGATGTTAAACACATTGTAATGCGCCTTTTCGATTTCATCGAGAAGAATAGCACAATAGGACTTCCGCCTAACTGCTTCAGTCAATTGGCCCCCTTCCTCATAGCCAACGTAGCCTGGGGGCGCTCCGACCAGGCGGGCTACGTTGTGAGGCTCCATAAACTCGGACATGTCAAGCCTGACCAGGGAATCCTCGCTGCCGAACATAAATTCGGCTAGCGCTCTCACTAACTCAGTCTTACCTACTCCGGTGGGACCGAGAAACATGAAGACTCCAATCGGACGTCTCGGGTCTTTTAGCCCGGCTCGAGCTCTCCTCACCGCTTTAGCCACGGTAGTTATCGCCTCGTCCTGACCAATGATGCGATGGTGGAGGGCCTCCTCCATCTGCAACAGCCGACTGGATTCATCAACAGTCAACTTAACCACAGGTATGCCTGTCCACATACTGACTACGTCGGCAATATCCTCGGATGTCACTACAGGGCGACCTTGCTCCCGCTTGATTCGCCACTCTTTCTCCATCGTCTCGATTTTCTCCGTTAGCTGAAGCTCACGGGCACGCAGCTCGCTCGAATATTCATATTGCTGAGATGAGACCGCTGATTCTTTTTCCTTGCGTACGCTGTCCAAAGCTCGCCTTGCCTCAGACAAGCCAATGGGAGCGCTACCCCGCTTAATACGTACTCGAGAACCAGCTTCATCCACCAGGTCAATAGCCTTATCCGGCAGGAAACGATCCGCTATATATCTGGTAGCCAACGTAGCCGCTGTCTGCAGGGCTTCGTCGCTTATATCCAATTGGTGAAACTCTTCATATCTGTGTTTGATGCCCCGCAGTATCTCTAGAGTCTCCTCCATAGTAGGTTCGGCCACCAGGATAGGTTGGAACCGACGCTCCAAAGCCGGATCCTTCTCCACATACTTGCGGTAGTCGTCGAGAGTGGTCGCACCGATACACTGAATCTCGCCACGCGACAACGAAGGCTTCAGGAGGTTAGAAGCGTCAACTGCGCCTTCGGCTGCCCCAGCACCCACAATAGTCTGCATTTCGTCGATAAACAGGATGCAATTACCTGCGGCTTTTTCTTCCTCGATGACCTTCTTCAGTCTCTCCTCGAATTCGCCGCGGTACTTTGTTCCCGCCACCAGAGCACCTATGTCCAGGGCTATTATCCGCTTACCTTGAAGCACTTCAGGAACTTCGCCAGCTACTATACGCTGTGCCAATCCCTCAACAATAGCCGTCTTCCCTACTCCAGCCTCACCTATAAGCGCGGGGTTGTTCTTAGTGCGTCGACTTAGGATTTGAACTATCCGCTCGATCTCCTTGTGACGTCCAATAATAGGGTCGAGTTTATCTGCCCGGGCCAGAGCGGTTAAGTCGGTCCCAAGTTGGTCCAGAGTCGGCGTGCGTGTGGCGGCGCGACCTGTGGTACGAGTGCGCGCGCTTTCCTGCTTCACAACTCGATTCACCTCATCACGGGTCCGTTCCAAAGTGATCCCGAAGCTCTCCAAAACACTGAAAGCTACGCCTTCGCTTTCGCGTAGCAATCCCAGCAAGAGATGCTCGACGCCTATATAGCTCGAATTAAGGCGACGCGCCTCGTCAACAGCAAACTCGATGGCTCGTTTTGCTCGTGGAGCCAGGTCAACGTCTCCCTTGGCAGCCCGACGCTCTCCTTTACCAATCACAAATTCCACCGCTGCCTGTATCTTACTCATCGAGATACCGAAGTTACTCAATACCTTGGCCGCAACTCCCAGCTCCTCACCGGCTATTCCCAGCAATATGTGCTCGGTATCAATGTAACTATGACCCAGGCGTTGCGCCTCTCCCTGAGCCCGAGTCAGTACTCTGCGAGCTCCTTCAGAGAACCTTTCGAATCCTGTGCTCATTTCAGCTCCGCTTGTGATTTTCCTGTAAAGTATAGAGCATACCACCGTTTCAGTCAATAAACTGGGCTTGCTTGAACTGCTGAGTAGAATGATAATATACTATAAGGGCAGAAAACTGTCGTTGAAGGTCAATGGAAATGCGGGTAACCGGTGGCCAGGTCAAAGGCACTCATCTGAAGGCTCTACCCAGGCGCTCTATTAGACCCACAACCAGCGTGGTGAGGCAGGCCATATTTTCGTTTCTGGACAACAGCACCGCCAGTTGGCATCGCGTCCTTGACTTATACGCCGGCACCGGTGCTCTGGGTATCGAAGCTCTCAGCCGCAGGGCGGAATGGGTCGATTTTGTTGAGTACAGGAAGAGCTGCTGTGACATTATCAGAAGCAATTTGCGAAAAGTCGGGCGGCTAGACCGGGCGCACGTCTACTGTTGCAGTGTGAGCAAGGCGCTAGGCTTTCTCGAGGCCAGTTACGACATCATCTTCGTCGATCCGCCGTACTCTGACCCTTCGGTTGACAGTCTGCTAGCCAATCTAGCTGAGTCGAAGGTGGTTGGTGAGGACTGCATAGTCCTGCTGTGCCACGCAAATCGCTTCTCCTTGAGTTCCGATTACGACGACCTTCATCTGGTCAGGCAGCGCCGCTATGGCGACACCTTTGTTTCCGTATATCAAAAGGAGGTCTAGGCATGGTTGTAGCAGTCTATCCAGGCACGTTTGACCCTCTCACGTACGGCCACATGGATATCATCGAGAGAGGAGCAGCGTTATTCGGCAAGCTAATTGTCGGCATCTATGAGAATCCCTCTAAGCAGCCTCTCTTTCCCCTGAACCAGAGGGTCGAGCTAGTGAAAGAAGCTGTGACCGGTCTGACTAGCGTGCGTGTCAAAGCTTTCAAAGGGCTGACCGTGGATTTCATACACCGGATAGGAGGCAGGGTGATGATCCGAGGGCTGAGAGCGAATTCCGACTTCGAGCGGGAATTCGAAATGGCGCTCATGAACAGGAAGCTCGCGCCGGACATCGAGCTGCTATGCTTGATGACCAGTTCTCAATATCAATTCCTCAGCTCCTCCTTGATCAAGGAGGTAGCTAAGTTGGGAGGTTGTCTCGAGGGCATGGTTCCCGACCACGTGGCAGTGGCCTTGAGAAAGAAGTTCTCTGTGCCTGTTGAGGTTGCCACTGGTAAGGATAAGATGTAGAATTACTGGCCGAAAACTTAAGGAGGTGATAAGAAGATGGCATACAAGATCACAGAAGAGTGCATTAGCTGTGGTGCCTGCGAACCAGAATGCAAGAACGAGGCAATAACTGAGGGTCAGGAAATCTATGTTATTGACCCTGCCAAATGCACCGAATGTGTTGGCTGGTTTGAATCATCGAAATGCGCCGAGGTTTGTCCTGTAGATGCTTGCGTTCCTGACCCCAGCCACAAAGAGACACGAGAGCAGCTACTGGATAAGTGGCGCAAGCTACACCCGGGCAAGACTCCGGTCGTCACCTAGAATAGAGACGTCAGGTACTCCAAGCGAAAAGCCTCTTTGTGTAGTGGGGGATGCTCCTGATGTGGTTCAGAAACGATAGCTCGCTATAGGACCTCAGCCCGCAATAGCAGCTACTGCATTTGTTGGTTTTGGAGAACTCCGCTGCCATCTTTGTCTGGGTCGCATATTTGGTGCGGTGCATTGAACATGGGACCAGGCTTCCGTCGGGCATTACGACAAGAGATCTTACGCCCGCTTGGCAATCTGGCAGATAGCCTTGTTCAAAGAACTTCAGCGTGTTGGTAAGTATAGCTTCAGCGTTGGCTATGTGACTGCTTCTCCTTCTTAGGGCCGCAAGTTCATCAATGGTCTGGCGCAAAACTGTCAAATCCTCCCGGTTGCTGAGGCAGTAGTCCTCATTCTTTGTTCGAAGCGGGGTATACGCACTATACGATATGCCCACAGCCCACTCGATGGCTGTTTTCGCCAACGGCACTATTTCCCTCAAATTGGCCTTGTTTATGGCCGTGTTCAACAAAAGGTCCCGAAACCCTAGATTCGCTAGCCGGGGAAGAGTCTCTTCCAGATGTCTGTAGAGGCCAGGCCGCCCTCGAAACTCATCCTGCCGTTCGTCAGGGAATTCAAGTGACACAGAAAACTGATTGACACCCGCTTCATGCAATTGCAGATAGTTGACTTCGTTTAGCAGCAAGCCATTGGTAACGAGTATCAGGTATGGCGTAGCGTCAGATCGCTTGACAGCCCTCACTATGTCTACTATGTCTCCGCGTAGCAACGGCTCGCCGCCAGAAAATAGGGCCACAACCGGGCTCAGGCGTCGAGTCAACTCCCCATACTCTTGTGGCCCTATTTGTTTTTCATCCTTTATAGCACCGCCAAGGTCACAGTGGCGGCAATTGAGGTTGCAGGAGAGCGTGACTTCATAACCAATCGCCAAGGGACGTCCGGTTATGTAGTTATGAATTCCCCTTACGCCTAACTTGATTGCTTGCGATGGAGAGGCATTTGCCATTCGGCATCCCCCTATTTGAAATAGGTCATCGCCCCCTTATCCAATGCTGGATAGCAGCCAGTAACGTCTCTCAGTGAGAGACTATTTGCTGTGCGTATTTGGGAAGATTCTTGACTTGAGTCATAAATGACATCTCACTGTAGGACCTTATGGCCACATAGCAATTACCACATCGGTTGGTCCGAGAAAATTCGTTTATCATTGCTTTCTGAGTACTGTATTTACTACGGTGCAGCGAACAGGGAACTAAGCTGCCGTCCGGCATTACGACGAGGAATCTTATGCCCGCCTTGCAATTTGGCATGTATCCCTGTTCGAAGAATCTTAGAGTATCTCGGAGCGTGCGTTCTGGGTTCGTTAAGTAAGTGCTCTGTTTTGTCGATATCACTAGCTCGTCAACGGCGCGGCGCAGAATCTGCAGATCCTCTGCCTTGTTGAGACAATAATCCTCATTCCCGGTCCGCAGTGCCGTATATGCGCTGTAGGATATGTCTACACCCCACTCGGCGGCCTTCTCTGCCAGTGGCAATATCTCCCTGAGGTTGGCCTTAGTTATGGCTGTATTCAAGATAATGTCTCCAAAGCCCAGTCTTGCCAGCCGGGGAAGATTCTGCTCCAAACGCTTATAGAGACCCGGCCGTCGTCGAAACTCATCATGCCGCTCATCAGGGAAGTCAAGCGATACAGAGAATTGGTTCACCCCTGCCCCACGCAAGTCCAGATAGTTGCCCTCATCTAGCAGCACGCCATTGGTAACAAGTATTGCGTACTGTACCCCAGCCTGCTTTATGGCCTTGACTACGGCAACTATATCCTTGCGTAGGAGCGGCTCCCCGCCAGAGATTTGCGCCGCAACCGGCTTCAGGCGCTGAGTTAACTCTTTATACCCTTCTGGTGTGATTTGCTTTTCACTCTTTATCACCCCTCCAAGGTCACAGTGATGGCAATTGCAGTTACAGGAGAGCGTTACCTCGAAGGACACTACCAGCGGGCGGTTGGTCATATAATTGCGTATTCCGCGTCCGATAAGCTGGATTCCTTGCCAAGGAGAAATTGTCGCCATTTATCATCCTCCTACTTGAAGCCAATCACGGTGCTGTAATCTAGTGTTGAGGGGTATGTTAGCACGATTCTATTTATAATTCTGCCTAGACGGGAGTCAAGAGAAAACGAATCTCTAGAGCGCCGGTATAATCTCAGGTATTTCAATAGTGGTATAAACAGCATAAGCAAACTTACGGATTCTTTGTACGACACAGCAGAAATGTCCTTGAACCCTGCACTCCCAACAATATTCGTAAGAGTCTTAGTGGTAAACTGATTGATATGAAGCCTGGTGATACACCACCACCTCCTCCTCAAGATTCTTGCCGGTCGCCCCGCGATATCCGGCGTCGTTATTACGAGCATGCCTCCCGGCTTGAGTATCCTATGAACTTCTTTGAGAACCATGAGTGGGTATAGCATATGCTCCAGGACCTGCCATAGGGTAACTACATCAAAATGGTTTTCAGGAAACCGCAGTTCTTCAAAAGCCCCCGTTTCTACATCCAAGCCGAACTCCTTTCTTGCATACGCTGCGGCATCCTCCGATAGTTCAACCCCTTTGGTGGTGTATCCCAATTTCGAGGCGCTAAACAGGAAAAAGCCTTCACCACAGCCTATGTCCAGGAGATATGTTCCGTCTTTATGTTTCCTGACCAATTCTGCTTGCGATTTAGTAGCCCGCAAACGACTCTCCCTAATAATGGCGGCATCAACCGTCCTCATTTGAGAGTACGCTTCACTAATACTGCTCCTATTCTCGATGGGGTTCACGTAAATCAGACCACAGTTCCTACACCTGACGTGTCTGCCGCGTCTCTCCCCCCACAACATGTAGATGGTCTCGACCCCTCCTCCGAAATCGCTATCTCCCAGATTAGACTCAAAGACCACCTCAAAGTCATTTCGCCCACAACCCGGACAGTCGCGATACTCGAAATGCGAATCCATCTCAGGCAATCCTTGAAGTCGTAAAGGCGTCCATTGTATTCATAGGGAACGGCCACAGCCTCAAGAAGAGGAGAACGTAATCTGCCTTTCTCTAAGCGAAGAGCCTATTATCCGTCCGGTCAACAGACCATGGCCCTCAACTCAGGAAGATGTCCGTCCATCATCTGTCCAAGTACTTCCAGGCAATGACGCTCGGAGCTATGGTGGGGAGAAAATAGCTGAATGCTGTACCGACCATATAGATAATATACTGGAGGGGTCTGAAGAAGATGGGGGGAGAACGCCACCACCTGTCTCCCACAGTCAAGCCTCTTATGCCTTTACCTCTAACGACAAAACCACTTCTCTTCAGTTCCTCCAAACTCCAAACGTATCTATGTTCTTCATACGGGTTTCCATAGTAGTCATGGTGTGGGCACTTCCGTATGGGGGTAGTTAGCAGGATCGCCTCCCGCGACACCCTTTCAAGCTCGGTCAGAGCTTTCCTTCCATCGTCCTTATCGAGGTGTTCCAGCACTTCGACAAGAGCCACCAGGTCAAACTGCTTATCTTTGATGGGAAGCGCTCTCACATCTCCGCAGATGACACCCTGGTAAATCCCTCTGCGATTGGATGCTCTAACATTAGGCTTGAAGATATCCAGTCCTATAGTATAGAAATTCTGGGTCTTGATAAGTCGTGAGAGAGCACTATATCGACCGAAACCTATATCCAGTATCTTGGCACCTGCCCTATTTCTGAAGGCCTTCCAGATATGCACGTTTCGCCCGAACGTGCTAAGGCAGAACAAGACCAGCCAGTTTATCAAACGATGGAGATGTGTGTCTCTCATGGAAACCCTTAGACCACGCCGGACTCAATACCGTGCAATTGCGGATACCTGCCCTTGCCCGCCGATAGTCAGTTGATAAGAATTATAACTCACTGTATCCCGGATTGCTTCTCATGCTTTGACCGAGAATCCATCATATATCCAAGTATTTCCAGGCAATAGCGTCTGCAGCTATGACGGGAAAGAAGTAGCTAAATGCCGTACCAACCATATAGATGATATATTGAAGGGGCCGCAAGAAGAGGGGAGGTGAACTCCACCACCTGTCGCCCACAGTTAAGCCTCTTATGCCTTTGCCTCTAATAACAAAACCACTTGCCTTCAGCTCTTCCACACTCCAGACATACCTATGTTCCTCGTAGGGATTCCCGTAGTAGTCATGATGCGGGGCTTTGCGTATAGGAGTGGTCAGCAGAATCGCGTCCCTCGACACCCTTTCAAGCTCGCTCAAAGCCTTCTGCCCATCCTTCTGGTCGAGGTGTTCCAGCACTTCGAGAATCATTACCAAGTCAAACTGCTTATCCTTTATAGGAAGAGCTCTCACATCTCCGCAGATGCCACCCTGGTAAATGCCTCTGCCATTGAACGCTCTAACATGAGGCTCAAAAATATCTAGCCCTATCGTATAGAAACTCCGGGTCTTGAGAAGCTGCGAGACGGCGCTATATCGGCCGCAACCTATGTCCAGTATCTTGGCCCCTGCTCTATTCTTAAATGCCTTCCAGATATTCACGTTTCG
>Ga0172366_10003019_pt1 | contig 13238 bp, 10 predicted proteins | sample LakKivSesite69cm_FD_114533 | JGI IMG/M metagenome (GOLD analysis project Ga0172366, IMG submission 114533) | Sediment microbial communities from Lake Kivu, Rwanda - Sediment site 69cm | ecosystem: Environmental > Aquatic > Freshwater > Lake > Sediment | place: Rwanda: Western Province, Lake... | reverse complement strand
TTGAGCAATTCCTGTTTCTGGATTTTGATACCAGTCGTGTCTTCTTCCACGCCTGATAAGCCTACAACCCATCGCCTCTAGCTGCCTTACCAATTCCTTCCTTTTCACGCTATTTCCAGTTCGGCAACCTTGCGAACATGCGGAATAGCGCCGCTGGCTAGGTCGTCATAGATATCTCTGAGGTTTTCCTTCAACTCTTCCAGCGACTTCCCCTGGGTCATGTAATCTGGATATTCTTCCAGATAACCGAGCCACGTTTCATCATCTTGCCAATATATGAACCTTGCCGTACTCATGACGCCGTCCTCGATATTCGTCCCCTCAATTATATCATCTTCTATATCATCTTCGCCTGCCTGATGTTCCGAATAAAGAGTAACTTCAAATCGCCCGGGCTATTGAGGCATGGACCTGGCAACTCAAGGCTCGGTTAGCTCCTGAAGAACAGCCAGTACATCCTGTTGAGGCACATCACTATGAATGACTGTTTTGCCGATATCCTGCAGCAGCACCCAGCGAATTGCCTTTCCTCTGACTTTCTTGTCCAGTTGCATGGCCTTGCTTATCGCAGCCATGCTCAGCTTGAGGTTGCTTCGTTTCCGACCAGGCCCTGAGCCCCCAGCTTCGATCCGCAACGACGTGGGCAAGCCGAATTTCCCCAGCAGGGCTCGTTGACGTTCCGCCACCGCCGGAAGTAAGAGACCCAATCGCTGACTCAGTTTAGCGGCCCCCACCATACCAATGGCTACCGCTTCGCCGTGCAGGAATCGTTTGTACTTCGTAGCCGCCTCCAACCCGTGAGCGATAGTATGTCCGTAATTCAGGACTGTGCGTTTCCCTTCCTTTTCTTTTTCATCCTGGCTCACGACCTGAGCCTTAATGGCGACGCTCCGGGCAATGGCCCGCGTCAATAGTTCCGGCTCCAGTTCTGTCAGTCTGTTTACGTTGCACTCCAGGAACCCAAAGAACTCCTCATCCAGAATCAGGCCGTGCTTGATGACTTCGGCCCAGCCTGAGGTGAGCTCACGGCGAGGCAGAGTCTCAAGAGCCTGAGGGTCAGCTACAACGAGGTCAGGCTGATAAAAGGCACCGATAAGGTTCTTACCTTCGGGATGATTAACTCCTACCTTGCCTCCGATGCTGGCGTCAACCATGGCCACCAGACTGGTCGGCACCTGCACCCAGGGCACTCCCCGTAAGAAAGTGGCCGCCACAAAGCCGGCCAGGTCACCCACCATGCCCCCACCCAGGGCGACGATGATATCGTCCCGCTCGGCCCGTTGCCCGACAAGAAAATCGTAGATCTTGATGGCGGAGTCCATGCTCTTCGTTTGTTCGCCCGGCGGCACCACAAAGGAGTTAACGGCAAGACCGGCATCGCTAAGCACCTGCTCGACCCGGCTGCCGTAAACGGGGAAGACGTTCTCATCGCTAAGCACGGTGGCTGTGCCGGATAACCCAACCTGTTTGATCTTCTGCGCCAGCTTATCGAGCAAGCCGTAGCCGACAAAAACGGGATAGCTTTGAGTGGCAGTCTGCACCACGCAGGCGACGTCCTCATGGCTGACAGCTGTTAGCTGACAGCTGTCAGCGCGACGGAGCAATCTCCAGGCCCTTATGACCTCCTCCACCGCTTCATCGATGCTCAAGGTATCGGTGTGGATGGTCCAATCCGCTTTGGCATAGTAAGGTTGCCGGGAGGCCTTGAGCTGTCTGATTCGTTCCAGAGGTTCATCAGTGGCCAGAAGGGGACGAACCTCAGTCCCAGGGTTGCAGGCAGCCTCGCGGAATAAGCGCTCATAGATTGTCTCGGCATTGGCCTCCAGGCAAACAACTAACCCGGTCCTGGTCAGCAGTTCGTAGTTCTGTGGATCAACTATGGCGCCGCCGCCGATAGCTATCACCGTCTGCCGTTGCCGGCAAGCTTTCTTGATCGTCTTGCGCTCCAGTTCCCTGAACTTTGCCTCCCCTTCCTGAGCAAAAATGCGGGCGACAGGCTTGCCGGCCTGCTTAACTATCTCCTCATCGGTGTCCAGGCAAGCCCAGCCCAGTCTCCGGGCCACCTCCCTGGCCACCAAGGATTTGCCGGTGCCTGAGAAACCGGTGAGAACGAGATTGGTTATTTGCCTGTTCACTGTCATTGGTTATGCTTGCCAGTATATTGAAAAATCGAGATGAGAGCAACAGGGTCCTGAACGAGTGGCCATTGTTGACAAATGCGCACAGGCAGGTTATCATGGAGGCTTATTCCAGCTGCCCGTAGATGCGTGCGGATCTCAGTCTCAGTGAGGAGCACAGTTTGCTTTTGTGAGGCTGCTATAGTGAGTTCATATCACCGCCGGTGTCCTGCACCTCTTTGTCTGGCGGGGCGGCCTTTCTGGGGGGTGCGGGAAAATCGTGGAAAATGCGGGTTGGGCGCCTTTTTCGGACCCCTATGCGCTCCGTCTTAACAGGATTTTAACATATCCAGTGTATGCTGATAGACAGTAGACGTCCAGACCCAGGGGGCGATGCCTATCGAACAAGACTGTAGACCACTGAATTATCGGCGAATTCAATAAGAACAGGGAGAAACAAAGGTCGATCTTGGCGCCGACAGGTGAAACAGATGAACCAACAGAAAGGAGGGCAGTCGAATATCGAGAGAATGTGAAATGAACCCGAGCAAGAGCAGTCAGGGGAGGTGGTGGGGAGGAGGGATGAGATAATTCAAATAAAGGAGGTTTAGATGAGTAGAAAATTCCTAAGACACGGGTGGGGACTGGTGGGTATTCTGTTGCTGGTCGCCTTTCTCGTATTCCCGGCCTGCACCGTAACGCCCCCGCCAGAGACCAACCTGCTGATGAGAATAGCCTCGACCGACGTGCTGGTTGATCCGTGGAACCCGGTCGCAGGCTCAAACTGGGTCTATGACAGGTTTGCTCAGGACGCTACGCAAGACATGGCCGTCGTGCCCGACCCCAACACCGGCCTGTACGTGCCCTGGCGCATCACCAAGGCCGATGTCGTCGTCGAGGCAGGACTCCCCGTGGGCGTCACCGCCCCGAACAACCAGTGGCTCAACCTCAGTTTCACTACTTCCGGTCCAGTCCCTGTGCCGGCCGATGCCTGGGCGGATTGGAACGCTGTGAGTCAGGAGTGGATTCCGGCAGGGAGCGGCGTGACGGCCAAGACCAAGATGGTCGCTTACTACCCCAAGACAATCTTCGATAGTCTATACCACGACGGGAGCAAGCTCTCGCCCGCCGACTTCATCCTTTGGGCCATCCTGAACTTCGACCGGGCCAAGCCCGACAGCGACATCTACGACGAGGGTTACGTGGCCGCGTTCGACGCGTTCATGGACCACTTCAAGGGCGTGACCTTTGATTTCGACAACCCGGACTACGGACTGGTGGTTACCACCTATGACGACCTGTGGTACCTGGACGCCGAGTTGATTGTAGGACTGAATGGCGCCGGATTCTGCTGGTACCCGCTGACCCCCTACGGCGAACTTAACTTCGAGAGCGTCAGCCTGGGCATCCAGGCCGAGGCTGACGGCCAGCTGGCGTTCGGCGATACCAAGGCCACGGCCAACAACGTTGAGTGGATGAGCTTTATCAGCGGCCCAAGCCTGAATATCCTGGCCACCCACCTAACCCAAATCGTGAATTCCTTAAATGGGTACATTCCCTATTCCCCCACCCTGGGTGATTACATAACGGGGGAACAGGCGCTGGAGCGGTACACCAACCTGCAGACCTTCTACAACACGTACCACCACTTCTGGGTGGGCACCGGGCCGTACTACGTGAATTCTATTAACACTTCGGGTAAGGTAGTGGACCTGAAGAAGTTCACCGGCTATAACTTGCCCGGCGACCAGTTCTTCAGCTACATGAACCCTGTGCCGACCGGACCCGTTCCCAGCGTAACCGGCGGCTGGCTGGACGAAATAGTCCTGTCTAAGGAAGCGGTCGGTTCAGCAGCGATCACCAGGCTGGTAAACAATGACCTCGATGTCTACGCGTATTCCCTGGCTGATGCCGACCTACTGGCGATCGTTGATAATGACCCCAACCTGAGTTTCTATGCCTGCGCAGGGTCGTTCGATGAGTTCTCATTCAATCCCGCGGCCACCGCGACCGACCCCTTCTTCAGCGACGGGAGAATGAACCCATTTGCGATCCCGGCAATCAGGGAAGCTCTCAACAAGGCCATTGACCGCGACTACTTGGCCCAAGACATCATGGGTGGCCTGGGCCTTCCCAGATACACGACCATCGGCTCCGCCAGCGTGGACGCAACGAAATATGCGAGCGAGATAGCCGCCATGGCCACCAAGTATGCCTACAACTTCGACGCGGCCGATACCGCGATCGAGGCAGCAATGCTGGCGGTCACCGGCGTGACCCGCGGCACAGATGGCAACTATATGTACAACGGAAGCCCCGTGGAAGCTAGGGTCCTTATCAGGTCCGACGGTCACGAGCGGAAGGACTTTGGTGACTACCTGGTGACTGTACTACAAGACTTGGGCTTCGCCTCTGTCGCCCAGTACGGGGGGAGCACCGAGCTAAGCCCTATCTGGCGGGGCAGTGACCCTGCCGCAGGTCTGTGGAATGTCTACACCGGCGGCTGGATTCAAACATCCATGTCGCTGGATGAAGGATCGAACTTCGGCGCCTTCTACACCCCGTTGTGGGCGGCCATGGGCCCGCTGTGGCAGGCGTACACGCCTACCCCCGAGTTCCTGGACGTGAGCACCAAGCTGTGGAACAATGACTTCACCACCTCTGCTCAGCGCGACCAGTTGTTCGCGCAGGCGATACCGCTGTCCATGGAGGACTCGGTCCGCATATGGCTGGTCGATCTGCTTGCATTCAACCCAGTGAGAGCCAACGTAGCCGTCGCCTCTGACAAGGCCGGCGGCATCAACGGCGCATATATGTGGGCGCCGACCATCCACTTCAAGAATGCGAGTGGCGTACCGATTAAGCCCGGAACATAATCTAGGATTGCTACCTAGCGGTGTAAGGCAAACAAGGGGGCGCTGACAAGGCGCCCCCTTGTTCATAAAGACCAGTAGTCACGAGGCAGGAGGTGGTAGACAGCAGATAGTAGGCAGGAGACGCGAGTCAGCGGTCGACACATGACTCGTAACTCCCCCTAACCCCCTCTTATCCTAAGAGGGGGAACTATGAACGAGGAGACGAATTTGACTTATTTGTGGAGTCTTGCTATCCTGCTGCTCCAGGGCTGCACAGGAATCGAGAGTGCGGCGAAAAGAGCCGACAGTGTGGAAACGTCAGTTGTTAGTTATGGTATAATTAGCAGCTTGCGGGAATATGACCGTTGTCGGCCCAGGCTGTTAGGAACATAGCGGGCAGATTTGTTGGGTTTTTGTTCTCTGGTCGCTATCGGCCGGAATGCCGGACTGGTAACGAGAACATGTTGACCGAACTCCAGGGGAGAACCGAAATTGAGTGATTCTGATTTCGGAGGGAGGTAAATGTAAGCCATGCGGGGCGCTATCATCAGGCTGGCAAGATTTGCAGTATCCAGGGGGTTATTCCTGTTCCTGGCCGTCATCGTGGGCGTCTATCTCACTGTGGTGATCGCCAACATGGGCGGCGCGCTTGACAAGATGCGAATCTCGCAGATCCAGGAGCAGGTCGCCATCACCGTGGGCATGAACCCGGCCAACCGGCATCTGCCGCCCGACCAGCTCAAGGCCTTAACGGATGCAGAGGTGCAGAACCAGATCCACGCGCTGGGCCTGGACCAGCCGTTTTTCCCCAAGCGGAGCTTCACGTATCTCTACAATGCCATGACGCTGCAGCTGGGGTGGGCGGAGCACATGGTGAGCGATGCCGGGTCGCGCACGGTACAGTTGATATTGATTGAGCGGCTGCCCTATACGCTGGTCCTGTTCGGGACGGCCAACCTGCTGCTGTTCTTTGCCACCCTGTTTATTGCGCTATTCCTGTCGCGCCGGTACGGGAGCTTTCTGGACAAGGCGACCATCGCGCTGGCGCCCAGCTCATCGGCACCCGGCTGGTTCTACGGCCTCTTCTTGATACTTATTTTCGCGGCTGTGCTTAAGGTATTGCCCTGGGGAGGCTTGATAGACGCCCCGGTACCGACCACGACCATGGGCTATGGTTTGAGCGTAGCCAAGCACATGCTCCTTCCTGTCATTGCCGTAGTGACCAGCACATTCTTCGCCAGTATCTACGCATGGCGTACCTTCTTCCTTATCTACTCCAGTGAAGACTACGTGGAGCTGGCGAAGGCCAAAGGACTCTCTTCGAGTGGCGTGGACATGCGCTATATCCTCCGGCCCACTCTCCCTCCCATAATCACCCAGTTCCTGCTGGTGCTTATCACCATGTGGATGGGGCAGATCGTTCTGGAGACGGTATTTCAATGGCCGGGCATAGGGCGGGTATTCTACCAGGCCATCGGGATGAACGACACACCCGTCATCATCGGGGTCATCGTGATATTCGGCTACCTGCTGGCGGTGACGGTGTTTGCGCTGGACTTTGTGTACGCAATTGTCGACCCGCGCGTGCGCGTCGGGGTTAGCGGAGAAAGGAGGTGACGAAGCCATGAGAAACTGGTTCGCAGGGATGAAGGGGCTGAGGCGCTATCCCTCCATGTTGGCCGGCGTAATCGTCATCGCCATCTTCGTGGGCGTCTCCATCTCCACAGTGATCGCCATTCCCTATGGCCAGGCCATCACCTTGTGGCGTGGGGGGCCGGAAGTGACCGCGACCAACCCCAAGAACGCCGCCCCGGCCTGGTTCAATTTGTTCACGAGCGACAAGATGCCGAGCACCATCATCGTCAACTCGGCGGCCGGCGCGGGGACGAAGACCGAACAGACCCTGGCCAACGGGATGAAGGAAGTCGACATCACGCTTCCGTTCAAATACACGGCCGAGCGCTTCCCGACTGATATAAGGCTGTATACCCAGGTGGCCAATTCGGAAAGCTCGGTGAACATAACAGCGTCCTGGGTCACTCCCGACGGGCGAACGATTGTTCTCCAGGAGAACCGCCCGGTCGGAGCCTCCGATACGTATTACATCGCTCAAGACACCGCTCTGCGTGCGCAGCTGTCGGGAGCCCTGCCCCAGGTGGGATTGTTGGCCAACCCGCAGAACAAGAGCAAGGCCCTTGAGGGAAATTACCAGGTGATATTGACGGCCCAGATTCCTCAGACGGCCACGCTGAACTCCAGGGTGGTGGTCTACGGCAGCGTTTATGGCCTGGCGGGCACCGACTACCGCGGCCGGGACCTCATAGTCCCGCTCCTGTGGGGAGCACCGATTGCGCTTATGTTCGGCCTGCTGGCCGCAGTTGGCACCGGGCTGCTCACTTTTGTTCTGGCGGCCATTGGTACGTGGATGGGAGGCAAGGTGGACAAGGCCTTCCAGTGGATTACCCAGGTGAACCTCATTATCCCGCTGCTGCCGGTCTTGATCCTGGTCGGCCACTTCTACTCACGAAGCATTTTTACGATGCTGGGACTGGTCATTCTTCTGAGCATATTCGGCACGACCATGCTGACCAACAGGGCAATGTTCCTGCAGGCCAAGGAAGCGCCGTACATCGAGGCTGCCCAGGCTTATGGGGCAAGGAATTTCCGCGTCATCTTCCGCTACCTCATGCCCAGGATAGCGCCGACTCTTCTGCCCGAATTCGTTCTCATCGTACCGACCTTTGTCTTCCTGGAGGCCACGCTGGCGGTGCTGGGGTTGGGAGACCCGGTTTTGCCGACCTGGGGCAAGGTCCTGGACGATGCTTACGCTCAAGGCGCGTTGTACAAGGGACTGTACTACTGGTTCCTTGAGCCGGCGGTACTCCTCATGCTACTGGGCGTAGGTTTTTCGCTGATCGGTTACTCGCTGGACCGCGTGTTTAACCCGAGACTAAGAACGGTGTGACAGGGACTATGAAAACGCTAGGCAAGGAAGCAGCCGTCAGCCGTATGACAAGCACAGGCCCCCTACTCAAGGTCGAGGACGTGTGTCTCTACTTCCGCGCCTCGAACGGCATTGTTCGGGCGGTAGACCATGTGAGCTTTGAGCTCGCCCGGGGGAGGTCTCTGGCTATCCTGGGCGAATCCGGCTGCGGCAAGACGTCGCTGGCCAAGGCAATCCTCAGGCTCCTGCCGCGCAATGTGGAGACCTACTCGGGCCGCATCTTCCTAGATGGCACGGACCTCATGAAGCTCGACGAAGAGACTTTCCGACGCGAGGTGCGCTGGGTGAAGATGTCCATGGTATCGCAGGCATGCATGAACTCCCTTAATCCGGTCCTCAAGGTCGGGTACCAGGTGGCTGAACCCCTGCTCATCGATGACCGGGCAGGCAAGGAAGAGGCGTTCGAGCGGGCACGGGAGGTCTTCCGCATAGTGGGCGTCCCGCTGCCTTTCATGGAGCGCTATGCCTTCGAGCTGTCGGGAGGGATGCGGCAGCGGGCGATCATCGCCATGGCCCTGGTGGCCAACCCGCTCCTGGTAATACTTGATGAACCAACCTCCGCGCTGGATGTCCTCACGCAGGCCAACATCATGAATGCCCTCAAGAAAATCAAGCAGGAGTTGAACCTGAACTTCATACTCATCACTCATGACATCGCGACTTCCAGTGAGCTGGCGGACGAGGTGCTCTGTATGTATGCCGGCCAGCTGGTGGAGCACAGTCAGGCCGAGCGGTTCTATCGCGAACCTCTCCACCCTTATGCCCGGAAGCTCATGGCCGCCGTCCCCGCCCTAAGACAGGACAAGAAGCCAGAGTTCATTACCGGTGCGCCGCCCAGCCTGCTTAACCCACCCGAAGGGTGCCGGTTTGCCGAGCGCTGCCCCAGGCGGTTTGAGCGCTGTCAAGAAGAGCCACCTCTCTTTGCCTACGAGGATGCAAAGGTAAAGTGCTGGCTCTATGAGTGAAGTCGGACACATGGAAGACAATGTACTGCTCTCCGTAAAAGACCTGCGCACGTGGTTCGAGCTAAAGCGCTGGGGATTCATGCACGCGGGATTCGTTCGGGCGGTGGACGGGGTCAGCTTCCAGGTCAAGCTGGGAGAGGCTGTGACCGTGGTCGGTGAGAGCGGCTCGGGGAAGACCAGTCTGCTGCGGACAATCCTGGGACTGGCCCGACCCACCGGTGGCGAAATCAGCTTCGAGGGGAGGAGGATCGAGGGGCAGTGGGCAGCGGACATGGCCTGGCTGCGGTGTAACGTGGGATTCGTCCAGCAGGACCCCTACGGGGCGCTGGCCCCATTCATGACCGTCACCCGCATCCTGAAAGAGCCGCTGGCCATCAATGGAGTGGATGAAAAGGAGCACGACGAGCGAATTCGGGCGGTCCTCAATGAGGTGAGGCTGATACCCGTTGAAGACTTCCTCAACAAATTCCCACACATGCTTTCCGGTGGTCAGCAACAGCGGCTGGTAATCGCCAGAGCCATGATTCTCCGTCCTAAGCTGATCGTTGCCGACGAGCCGGTGTCCATGCTTGATGCCTCAGTGCGCGTGGAAATCCTGGAGCTGATGCGGAAGATACAGCACGACCATAATCTGAGCGTGATCTACATCACGCACGACCTGTCGTCAGTCCGCTACTTCTCGGAGCGCGTCTTCATAATGTATGCCGCCAAGCTGGTCGAGAAGACAGATGTCAAGGAGGTGGTACAGAACCCGCTCCATCCTTACACGCAGGCGCTGCTTAACGCCATCCCCGACCCCGAACCAGAGAATGCCGGCCGCTTCAGGGATATCCCGCCCGGGGAGCCCCCCAGCCTAATCAACCCGCCCACCGGCTGCCGCTTCCACCCCCGATGCCCGCACGTTATTAAGGGGCTATGCGATGTGAATGAGCCTCCGGAGTTCGAACCCGCGCCCGGCCATTTCGCGCAGTGCTGGCTTTACAAATAGAGAGGTAAAATGGAACATCCAGGAAGGTCAATAGGGATTGGGTTCGGACTGCTCATCGTCGGCGCTGTTCTGCCGTTCATGATGGTTATCAACCTGGTCCAATCCACCTTAGCCCTGAACTTCGTGGCTGTGCTAGCCTCGGTTGGCGGCATCACCATGGGACTCCTGGGCATGACACTATACCGCCGCTCCCGCAAGTAATTCCGGCCGATAGAGCGACGGACGACTTGTACGTTCCCCGGCCACTTCATGCAGTGCCGGCGTTACAATCAGAGGAGCATGACGCAACATCCGGTGAGGGCTAATGGGTATTGGCTTCGGCCTGCTCGTCATCGGCGCAGTTCTGCCCTTCATCATGGTCATCCACTTGCTGGGATCCACCTTACTCCTGAACCTAGCATCTGTGTTTGCCCAGGTTAGTGACCTCACCATGGGACTGCTGGGGATCACACACTACGGCCAATTCGGCCGACGCAAGTAGTTCGGGCGGGTAGCCTAACGGGCAAGATCCGTGTGGGGGCTGTGAATTCCCGCACCAAATTGCGGATGATGGCTCAGACTGGTGGCAGCCAATAGCGATTTGGTCGGAGAGTGCAGCCAAGCAGTGTATAAGGCAATCGGCTAAAGAGGGCGATGGCGACCTTCAGTACGCCCCATCCATGGATTCGGCTATCTGGTCGAAATGAACCTTAGCGACCATGACTCCCAGGGGAGCATACATTATCTGGTCGCCGCCCCAGGAAAGCGTCGGTCGCATATCCCTGGTTATTCCCCGGATACCCATGAGGATGTTCCGGACATTGTCATTGACCCTCAGCGTATTCACCTTTATGGGCGCCTTAATCCGGCCGTCCTCAATAAGGTATGAATCAGCTGTGACGGTGCTGGTGAAATCGCCTGCCCTCAGGCCGTTAACTGGATAGGTGTACCATAACCTCCCCACCATTATTCCCTTCTTGACATTGCTTGCAAGGGCGTCAAGGCTAGCACCCGACGGTGTCTCGAATACAATATTGGTCGCCGACGAAGCCGGCAACGCCTCAAAGCTCCTCCCGCCCCCGCGCGAAAACCGAAAGCCATTCCTCGGTATCATGGCCCTCCGGAATTCAGCAGGGCTCACCCCAAGCTTCTCCTTGCCCTTGGGGTCGTTCAGAATTCTCTGGTATTCATACCAGTCACTCAGCAGGCCGGTGAGCACTCCATTCTTAATCAGGACCGTCTCACCTGTAGGCAGTCCTTCGCACGTAATGCCTTTTGAACCGACCAGTCCTGGAGCGTTGCCCTTGTCAACCATCGTCAACATGTCCGATGCTACCTGGCTGCCGAGTTTACCGAGAAAGCAAGATTCCAGAGAATAGAAAGATGAGACCCTACAGGAACGGATGATCAGGTTGTCCAGAAGCTCGGCAACCGGCTGAGGCCCGAGAATGACAGCGTAGTCCCCGGATGGCACGCGAACGCCGTCCAGCGAATTGATGGCATTCTGCGCCGCCTCACTTCCTGCTTCGCCACCCAGGTCTTTAAGCTTAAGATGCACCGAGTAACCTCCACCCTTGGCATTGCCTTTCTCTACCATGGCGGTGACGTAGGCCGTGACGCTGGCGGACTCGTCGCTCTGGACGGCCGGCATCTCATAGGAGGCGATGGCCATTCTCTCCTGCAGTACGGTGACGTCGCCACCTGCTATTAGCCCCAGATCGCGAAGTGCTCCTTGAGAAGCCACAGCCTTCAGCTTCTGCGAACTCAGGAAGGAATTGACCGCCCCATCGAGGACCTTCCAGCCAGCCTCAACCAACCCCTCATCGCTGAGGTTCATAACCGCCGGGTCGTGATAGTGAAAAATGGTCCTCGTTTCGCCGGTCGGCTGGGGCAGAGAGCGAAACTCGGGGTCGACAACTGCCCCCTGTCTTGCCTTTTCAAGAGCAAGCTTTATCCCTTCCAGAGAGAGGTCTCTCGCCTCGGAGCCGTAACCTATCCTCTTACCGTCGGGGCCATCCATCACTACTTGAATGCCAATCCCGTGGTCGGCCGTAGACTTTGGTTCTTCGAGGCCATTACACGGGATGTGAGATGTGTAATTCAGTCTGGTCCATAGACGGTTGTTTGCCGAGGCAAAGGCCAAGGCCGACTTGATGTCCGGCTGCGTCCTCAGGAAGGCAATGGCCTCCTGCACCGACTGTTCCAACTGCTTGACGTTTTTCACTCTTTCGCTCCTACCAACCTGGCACGGCCTCTCATCGTAGGGCCGCCGTTGCCAAGTTTCTTTGCCTGCATCGGCTGTCCCTTCCCACAATTGAAAATCGGATATATCCTCAGATCGTTTCCCACGGCATCGACTGAGCTCAGGTAGTCCCTCGAGTTGGCCATCATGCCACCGTCCCTGAACATCTCTCCAAGCTTGCCGCTCTTGATCTCAAACACCTTCCTGGCCGTGATTCGAAAGTTCTCCCTGCTTTCAGAAATGGACGGTATCCGATGGCCGTCCAGATAATAACCATTGTCGACTTCCCCTATAATATCCTTCGGGTCGCGCTCACCATTTCCGAAGTGCACAGTGGACATTCTAATCAGGGGCACAAGCGATGCATCGGTGGCCTTGAAATGCGCATCCGGCTCCACCCCGAGCACGGCTGAAGTCTGACGAGAATTCATGAACCCCCGAAGTATCCCTTTGTCTATGAGAGTCACCCTCTTGGCCGGCGTACCCTCGTCGTCATATTCGTAGTGCCCGTAACCCGGAAGGAGAGGGTCCGCGTAAGCAGACACAAGTGCGGAAGCGACCTGCTTTCCCAGCATGTTTTGGTCGAGCCCCCTGAGAAGCCAGCTCCTGCCGGCATAGGCAGTCTCTAATTTGAGGGCTCTGTCCAGTTCGGTAGGGTGCCCGATGATCTCATGACAAAGGAGCGTATTGTAGTGCGGGTTGGTTACTACCACTACATCCTGCTCTGTTGACGGACATGCCCTGGCTTCCGACAGCGACACGCAGTCGCCGGCCAAATCCAGTGCAAAATCCATGAAACGCTTCAGCTTCGTCAACTCCTCGTTGACCCCATCGGTTAGAACTTCCCAGCCCCGCTGATGGCCGAGACAGTCATAGTGCATCTGCTGATTACCGCTGTTGCCAACCGCAGCTACCAGGCAAAGCCCCTGCGTCAGGGCATAAGTCCGGTCTATGTTGGCCCCTTCCGAGCTTACGAAGAGTTCTCTATTCAGAGATGTCTCAGCGAAAGTCTGGTTGATCTTGACCCTGGGGTCGGAAGAACTCACTGCTTTGGATACTTCTTGCACGAGTTTGCTGATTTGTTCCAG
>Ga0172366_10003017_pt1 | contig 13243 bp, 9 predicted proteins | sample LakKivSesite69cm_FD_114533 | JGI IMG/M metagenome (GOLD analysis project Ga0172366, IMG submission 114533) | Sediment microbial communities from Lake Kivu, Rwanda - Sediment site 69cm | ecosystem: Environmental > Aquatic > Freshwater > Lake > Sediment | place: Rwanda: Western Province, Lake Kivu... | reverse complement strand
TCCTCGCCCATCTGCCAGGCCAGATCGACCTCCCTCATGCTTCTCTCCAGCTCCGGGAAGAGCCTGGACAGGGTCTGCTCGTAGTTCCAGACATGCGTGCAGTTCAAAGGACAACATCCGCCCACCATGCATGAGCATCCCGTGCTTGCCCCGGAGCATCCCTCGAAGCCATGAAACCTGCCGTCCTCGGTCCAGAAGCAAGTCGGACTCCTGATCGTCGAGATCTGGGACGAGACTGCGTCCAGAATGGCGGGCGGCATGGTCGTTTCGAACAGGCAATCCCTAAACAGCTCGGTCTTCTCGCGCAGGTCCTTGTAGTTGTCGAACGCGTAGTCCAGCACGTCGAGGACTCCCTTGAACCAATTGGCGTACATGGTGCCAAGCCAGAACTTCGTCTTCTCGTCCGCGACGCCCAGCCCCTTCTGGTTCCAGTTCACATACCTGTTTGGGAAGTACCATGCGATCGCGAAGACGATCTCCCGGCGTTCGCCTGGCTTGAGGTGCATCGATCTGCCCAAGGAACCGTTCCACGTCCGCCCGGGTGAACTCGAGCCCCCAGGCCCGCCCGTCAGCCGCCCATCGGTTCGGAAATCGGCCCACAGACTGTCCATATCGTCCCATTGGGAGCGCGCCCATGCATCATCCGCAAGAACGGCAAGGGCCATCTCGCCCCTTCTCGGGGAGCGTTCTTCGACGAGATCATTGCCCATGACCAAGACGGTAGCTCCCTTCCTAGACACCAGCGTGTTCCTGTTTCCGCCGTAGAGCGGATTGGATGTGCCGGCGATCGGGGTGAGGCCATCCCAGCCCACGGCGTTCTGAAGCGATGCCATGACGGAGACATCGACCTCATTTTGGGAAGGGTTGCGAAGCCTGAAAACCAGGAAGGCGATGGGCAGCCCCGAGTTCTTCAGGTCCAAGGGGATGAGGGGCGAGAAGGCAGACAGTTCCACCTCTATCGGAAGACCCTGATCCTTGTACTCAAGGCGCGCCACAGGATACCGCCCGACGAATCTTATCGATGAAACCCCGGGCGACATTTCCATCAGACGCTTTGCCTCCGCCGGGATGAGGTGATCGCTGACCAGCGGCGCCGGGCTGAATCCCTCTTCGGAGTACAGGGCGCTGGACTGAAGCAGCATGGCCTTGGGTTCCTGCCCTCGTTTCCATGTCCTGATCGCAAGAAACGTCCCGGGCAGGTAGGCAAGGTGGTTGACCTGGTTGAAGATCTGCCATTGTCTGAAGCCTCCGTCTCCGCAGATGCAAAAATGCCCCGTCCCAATCCCGCCAAGGGGAAAAGCCAGCGCCCTTAGCGCCGCACCCTCATAGGTGAACCGTGAGTTCCCTTCAACAGGTGCCACGAATTCATCTCCAGACCAAGGCCCGTTCGAATGCTTATAACAATTCCGCTCCTCACCTCCGGGGGCCGGACAACCACTGGCCCACCCACGGGCGGCCAAACGTGTTCTATGGTTGCAGACCACTAGCGCTGGCCCGCTACATTCAAAAGCGGGGCGTCTGGCCTCCTGCCGAGGAGTACAGATGGCGCTGCCATTCATGAAGGCCGAGACGTGGCTTAACACCCTAACCGAGGAAGTGGACCTGCGAAGGATCACCACGCCAATCAAGGTCGAGAAGGAGGAGACCCTGCAAGTTCCGTGCAAGCCCCGGGGAAGGAAGCGGGAGATCTCCGTACGCCAGTACGACATCACCTTCAACTTCAGAGGCACCCATGGAAAGGACCTCAAGGGGTCGGGCAGGCTGTTCGTCCCGGCCAAGCGGCCCAGGGAGAAGCTGCCCATGGTCGTCAGCATGCATTACGAGATGGACGCCAAGGGATCGGCCCGGTTCCTCGCAAAGGGCTGGGCGACGATGACCCCGCACGGCGAGAGAAGCTACGTAGCGTCCAACCTCATGGGACACGGGCTGAACCACTCGGCGTGCATGGCCCAGCTCCCCAGGCGGATGCCCTTCGTTGACCAGCGACGGGTGGTGCTCTACGGCGGCAGCGCGGGGGGCTACCATGCGCTCATGGCCTCCTCCATGGTCTTCCCGCTGACGGCCGTCTGTGCACTCGTGCCTCCCCTGAACCTGAAGTACAACATCAACTACCTCGCCAAGAACGACCGTGTCAATGTCAATCCACAAGACCCGCAGAAACCCATCGCGCCGGTCGTGAGAGCAGTCATAATCGTTGGCACCGAGACCGACAAAGGGGGAAGGCCCGACGAGCAGGACTGGAAACCCTTCAGCCCGACATTTCGGACCGACCTCATGACCTTCCCGACCCTGATTACCTACAGCACTGCCGATGTGCTGGTCCCCATCCAGCAGCTGTCGGAGGATCTGGTGCAGAAGCCCCCGAAAGGCCTCTGGCCCAAGGGCTACGCGTTCGAGATGTCGAAGCTCGTCCCCAACCCCTCAGAAAGAAAGACGCTGCTGAAGCTCCTCGAGCCCAAGGATTACTGGCTCAAGTCCGTGAGGATCCCGAGGAACTCACCCACCATACTGAGAAAGAGGGAGGAGATGTCCCCCGAGGAGGCCTCCCGGATCACGCGCCACTGGGTCCCCTTCAGCAAGACCAGGAGACTATCCATCTTCGTCCTGGACGAGGGCTACCCCGAGCCCTTCTGCGGACATGCCAAGTACCACCATGACCTTCGAGATCAAGGCTTCTTCGACTACCATATGTCGCGGCCCGCCTTCAAGCCCGAGGTTCTCAACAGGGAGAAGCTGGCACAGCTGATGCGGCGCTTCTCGGGGAAAGAGGAGCCCATCGGGAAAGAGTACGCCGGGAACGAATCATGGCCAATCTCACACCTGGACCACCCCCACATCGAACGCTGGTGCGTGGCATTGGGGCTGGACCTGTACATGCAGTCTGCCAGACACGATGCAGCCCGGGCCTTGCAGCTCTACAAGACGCTGCCGTCCACCCTGCAAGTCCTGGATCTGGATTCCTGCTGCTTTGAGGAGGACCCGCTATCCGTTCTCCTCGAACACCAGTGCAGGGCCCTCGAGGAGGGCGGGGATGGGGAAACCGCCCGGCAGCTGAGAAAGGCCGCGGATTAGACCCGGCGGCAAGGAGTCAGGATCCGATGGAAGACCAGAAGATAGACCTCTCAGGATTGTGCGGGCCGGTGAGGGCCAGCTTGGAGGATTTCGATGCCCTGATTCAGCTGATGGACGAATGCTTCCCGCGGGACAAGGAGCTGGGCGGCATGCTCCCGAGGTGGCCCCACTGCTTCAGGAAGGACAAGATCCGGAATTCCCTGATCATCAAAGACGGGACCAGGGTGGTGAGCCATGTCGGGTGCATCGACCAGACTGTGACGCTGGGGCAGGGCGAGATAAGGGTGGCGGGCATCAGCGGCGTGGGGACCAAGCCCGAGTACAGGAAAAGGGGGCTGATGACGAAGATCCTTCTCTATACAGAGGACTTCCTGAAGGCGCAGGGCTATGCAATGTCGGATCTGGGGGGAAATAGACAGCGCTACGGCCGCTTCGGCTGGGAGGTGGGGGGAAGAGCCTGGCAGTTCAGCATAACTGCTCGCTCCCTTGGGTCTGAGGAGAGGCCCACCGGGTTTGAGGTCTCCAAGTACACCGCAAATCCGGATGAGGTCCATAGCACCTTGCTGTTGAACCGACGCCAGCGGACTGGCGTGAAAAGGGACCGCAACCTCCACGCAATCCTGCTGGGCCGCCTCGGCAAGGAGGTGTTGCTCGCGAGGAGAGATGGCGTGGTGGAGGCCTACGCGGTCATCGACCGCCAGGAAAAATGGGCACACATCGGCGAATTTGCAGGGGATGCGGACGGAGTTCACTCCATTCTCCTGCATCTGGTTGACTCCCTTGGGGTGGAGACCGAGGCGGTGCCGGCGCCGTGGTCCCATCCCGTGAACGAAAGGCTCCGGGCCCTAAGCTCGGGCTGGCAGGTCAGTTGCCTGCGCAACATCAAGATAATCGACCTGATGGCAACCCTGAAGGCCTTCTCCAGGCAGATCTCCAAGCGTTGCAGGGACCTTGGGCTCAAAACCGCACGGACCCTGACGCTTGGGATCGAAGGCGAGCCCCGGGCGGTGAAGGTGGGGTTCTCCCCAAGGAAGACATCCGTCGGACCGACCAAGGCCGGAAAGGACGCGATCATCCTTTCCAGGACCGAGATGGTCCAGTTCCTATTCGGGCCGGGGTCTCCCGGAGGAGTTGCGGACCTTCCGCCCAAGGCATCATTCCTGGATGCGCTCCTGCCCCTGGACTTCTACATGTGGCCCAATGAAACGGTCTGAGGTCGGACCTATTCGCAGAAGGAAGATAGGACCTCGAACGACGCTGCGCGACTTGACACTGCCGTCCAGAGCAGACCGACAGTCGACCAGATCCAAGATGAGGATGCCTCTGTGGACGGCGTATGGGGGGTAAGGATCGACCGAGAGAGATTTTTCTTGGCAGCGGCCGGTGCCTTGGGGAGGGTCTTGACAGGGCTGCTCTCGAATCTTCAGGAGAAAGTGTTGCCCAACGGACTCAAGGTCATAACCAAGGAGGTCCCCTCCTCCCCGGCCATCAGCCACTGGGTTTGGTACCGGGCCGGGTCCCGCAATGAGCTGCCCGGCATCACCGGGGTATCCCACTGGGTGGAACACATGCTCTTCAAGGGGACGAAGAACTTCACCAAGGACCAGATCGACCGTCTCCTGAGCAAACACGGGGGCATGTACAACGCCTTCACCTCGCAAGACCACACAACCTACTTCGAGACCCTCCCCGCCAAGCAGCTGGACCTTGCCCTTAGAGTCGAGGCTGACCGGATGCAGAACGCCACCTTCCCGCCGAAGGAGGTCGAGGCCGAGAGAACGGTCATAATCTCCGAGCGAGAAGGCATGGAGAACGAGCCGACCTACCTGCTCTACGAGGAGGTACTCTCGTCAGCCTTCAAGGCCCATCCGTACGGGTGGCCGGTCGTCGGCTGGACGTGCGACCTGAAGGCCATGACGCGGGATGATCTCTACAACTACTACCAGACAGCCTACTCCCCGGACAATGCTTTCATCGTGCTGGCTGGCAGATTCCACGCGAAGGAGGCCCTTGCGAGGATGGACGAGCTGTACGGGACAATCCCGCGGAGGAAACATCCGGAGAGGCCGGTGACGTCCGAGCCAGCACAAAGCGGCGAGAGAAGGGTCTTGGTCAGAAAGCCCGGCAACACCGAGTACCTGATGATCGCCTACCATACACCCCACATCTCCCACGACGATGCCTTTCCACTGATGATCCTCGATGCCATCATGAGCGGGGCCAAGGCTGTCAGATCGGGGCCAGGCTTCGAAAGGAGCGGGAGGCTGTACCGGGCCTTGGTTGAGAAGCAACTTGCCTCCGCTGCCTACTCGAACTTCCAGGAATCCGTCGACCCGAACATCTTCAGCTTCTTCGTCACGGCCAGGAGCGGGGTGCCGGCTGAGAAAGTCGAGAAGGTGCTGATCCACGAGGTGGAGAGGATCCGACGCAGGGCACCGTCGGCCAAGGAGTCAAAGAGGGCCCTGGCCCAGACGTAGGCGCAACTTGCCTACGCAACCGACGGCGTCACGGGGCAGGCATACCTCATAGGGGCCGCCGAACTCCATCTAGGATACCAACACCTCGGCAAGATCATGGACAAGCTCAAGACGGTAACCCCGGCCGATGTGCGAAGGGTCGCTGAAGCATACCTTGGAGAGGACAATCGAACGGTCGGGATCTTCAAGCCGTCAAAGGAGGCACCCCAATGAACACGCTCGCTGGCTCCCTGCGCATCGGGAGGCTGGAGCTTGACAACGGCCTCGTGATCCTAGTCAACGAGCGGCCTGATTCCGAGCTGATAGTCATAACGGGATCGTCCCTCGCAGGGGCCGTCTTCGATGGCAGGAAACGACCGGGGCTGTCCCAGTTCACATCGGGCATGATGATGCGAGGGACCAAGAAGCGCAAGTACATGCAGATCGTGGACCAGACTGAGTCCCTCGGTGCCGGGATCAGGTTTCACGCCGACGATGATCTCGCATGGTCCTCCTCCAGATGCACCACGAGCAGCCTAGACAAGACCGTGGAGCTTCTTTTCGACTGCATGATGAACCCTACCTTCCCCGAGGCGGAGATCGAGAAGGTCAGGGGGCTGATGCTGACCAACATCAAGGAAAGGGAGGACAGCACGCAGGCCGTGGCCCAGCGCATAGCAAGGGAGATGCTCTTCCCCGAGGGCAACCCGTACCATTCCGACCCCGGCGGCTATGAGGAAACAGTGAACGCGATCACAAGGGAGGACGTAGCGGGGTTCTGGGACCAGCAGTGCGGCCCTGAGTCCACCATCCTTTCCTTCTCGGGCAGGATCACCCTTGCGGAAGTCGAGAAGAAGACAAAGCTCCTCTCCAGGGACTGGGACGCCCGCCACCCCAGGCCGAAGGTTCCTCCCGTCGAGGTGCTAAGGCCGATCAAGGCAACCCGCAGGGTTGTGCCGATGATGCACAAATCCCAAGTCGACATCGTTGTGATGTGCCAGGCCGTGGCCAGGTCCCATCCGGACAACTACGCTCTGGCCTCCGCCAACGTCATCTTGGGCAGACTCGGATTGATGGGACGCCTGGGCAAAAACATCAGGGACAAGCAAGGGCTGGCCTACTACGCCACATGCTCATACTCACCCAGAATAACAGGCGGCTACTGGACGGCCTTCGCCGGAGTTGATCCGGCCAATGTCGACAAGGCCCTGGACAGCATGAAGCACGAAATGGCCGAGATCTCTCGCAACCCAGTCAGCAAAGCTGAGCACCGGGATGCAGCGACCCATCAGGTCGGCTCCCTTGCACTCAAGCTCGAGAGTGCCCAGTCGGCGGCCGCCTTCATGCACGGCATAGAGATCCACGGCCTTGGACTCGACTTCGTCGACAGGTACGAGGACATCGTCAACTCCGTTTCGCGAGAGGACATGAGGCGGGTGTGTCAAGAGTATCTCAGAACGGAGGAGGCATGTACCGCTGTAGTAGGCCCCTGCCAAGCCTAGCGCTCGGATCGCGGACCGCCAGCTAGGGTCTCGACCGCCTGGTTCCGTACACGTATCTCGCCGATAGGCCGCCCAGCAAGCCGACAACCACAACTGCCACCACGGCAATCGCGCTCGGAGGCTTTCCCATCAGCACCATCAGCAGCTGATCCAGGACCCCCTTCACGAGCCCTGCCAGCATTCCATGGTACGTCTCCTGGAAAGGGGCACGCTTTCCGGCATACATCCCACCCACGAACACCGACCCGAAATTCATGAGGGACAGAACAACAACGCTTGTGCCGTCAAACGCGAGCACGAGGAGGAAGTGCAGAACGAATGCAAGTAGACCTCCCTTCGTAGCAGCTGACCAGTTTGTCATCCTGACTTGGTGGCCCACAACCCATCACTGACCTGCATTCCCTCAACCGCTTGTGCGTGATCCGGTCCAGAGAGCGCGTGGGAAACTGAACGCCCTGCCTATTGAAGATTAGCCCGGCCTCGGGGGGAAAGCAATTTCATCTTCAGCCGGAAGGGTGACGGGGCGAGTGTTTGATAATCCGAGACCCAGTTCACGGAGATGTTGAGTTCACAGACGCCGAAAAAGGCGTCCTGGATTGCCGCGAGCTGCAGAGGCTCAGAGGCATAAAGCAACTCGGCACGGCGTATCTCGTCTATCCCGGCGCCTTGCACACGAGGTTCGATCACTCCATCGGAACGATGGCAATGGCGAAGAGGATGATGGCCTCCCTGAGATCCAAAGGGTACGAGATCGCCCAAGACGAAGAACAGCTGGTCACGATATCGTCCCTTGTGCATGACGTTACCCACGTGCCCTTTGGGCACACGTTCGAGGATGAACGCAAGATACTCCCCGGACATGAGAAGGGCGACCGGCTGGACCGGCTCCTCTCCGAAGGAGAACTTGCGGACACATTGAACGATCTTGGCGTCTCAACGGCGGTGAAGGCAATGCTCCAGGCAAAGGAACCCATCGAGGCCAACCACCCGGATCCCTGGATGCCCCAGATCGTTAGGGATGCAGTGTGCGCTGATCTATTGGACTACCTAAGGCGTGACTCCTACTTCACGGGCCTCGCACAGAACTACGATGACAGGGTCTTTCGGTACTTCGTCGTCGCAGATGTGGATGTCGCGGGTTCCTCGAGGAAGGTGCTGGCCGTCGACCTCGGAAAGGAGGGCATGGTTCGCCAGGACGCCAAGTCCGAGGTGCTCCACCTGCTGCGGATGAGGTATTTCCTCACGGAAAGGGTCTACTACCATCACGCCAAGCAGGCGTCTGGGGCCATGATATCCAAGGCGCTGGAGATCTGCATTGCCAAGGGCTTCGATGCGGGAAGCTTGCTGTGCATGAAGGACTGGACGCTGCTGGAAGCGCTCAAAGGCTTCGGCCCACCTTCGAAGGCGGCAGGGCTGGTCGAGGGCGTGGAGGAGAGGAAGCTCTTCAAGAGGGCCTACGTGCTGGGATCCGACATAGGCGCGTCCAGGCGGAACGAGCTGATAGCCCGATACAACCTACCAAGCAACGAGCGGGAGAAGGCAGAATCCGAGATAATCTCTCGCCTGAACGACGGGGGAACCCGGGCGGACGAGGGAGACGTCATCATACACTGCCCGGACCTGGGCACCATGAAGGAGGCCAAGGTGTTCGCCAAGGACGAGGAAGGCATGATCGAGAAGCTTCACAGGCACAGGAGGTCCCTTTCGCGCGATCTGGATCCCGTTGAAGCCCAGTACATGGCAATTTGGAACTTCTTTGTTTTCTCCAAACCCAGCTTGGTGAAACGGGTCAACGAAGTATGCAGGGATATGTTCCCTTCAGAGAGGGTGGGCTTTGTCCCGAAGGAATACGCTTGAGCTGATGGCCGCCTGCCCGGCCGCCGCACTGGTGATGCTCACCATGCCCTCCGCAACCGGTGGGAATCTGAACGGCCAAGGTTTCCTGGAGGTGAACGGCAGCGCGTTCATTCCGTTCGGAGTCTATGACATCAATAGTCAGGCCGACGCGATGGCGGCCAAGAGCGCTGGTTTGAACGTGGCGGAGAGCATGCTCGATGGGATATTCGAGTGGTCGAGCGAGGCCGGGCTTCGCTGCCTCTACTGGATGATCGCCCGAACGAAGACGGACGAGGAGATCCTTCGCATCGTCGAGGCCGACAGGGACGATCCCCTGAACCTAGCTTGGTACACGTTCGATGAACCCAACGAGGTGGGCGTCCCCGCCTCCCGATGCGAGCAGGTCTACCGCCTCCTGAAGTCCAACGACCCTGAAAGGCCGGTCGTTCTAACGCTGTCGCCTGCATATTGGTACCACCCCTGGGCTTACTCGGAGTATGCATCCTCCTGCGACATCATCGCTACGGATCCCTACCCCGTCGAGATCGGGCATGGGATCAGTTTGGACTACGTCACCGAGTGCATAGAGAGGGCCCGAAAGGATTCGGGGAAGCCCGTGTGGGCGGTGCTTCAGGCCTTCCCCTGGCCGGGGAAACGCCTTCCCACAGCCCAAGAATTGCGATGCATGACCTATCAGGCACTTGTGCACGGGGCAACCGGGGTGCTCTACTACACCTTCCAAGTGGCAGCCTGGAACTACAGCCTCGTCGCGACTCCTCTGTGGGGTGAGATCGGGCAGATGGCAAGGGAGATAGAGCAGCTTGTGCCTGTCCTGACAACTCCGGGGCCCGAGCCTGTCAAGATCTCGAGCATCCATGTACTGGAGAGGCACCTCAACAACACTGCGTACCTGATGGCCGTGAACGTGGCACCCGACCAGGCGGTGCTCGAGCTGCCGATGTCGGTCTCGGCGGAGGTTGACGTTATGTTCGAGAACAGGACGCTCAAGGTGATTGATGGCCTTCTGAGGGATGAGTTCGGTCCGTATGCTGTTCGATCCTACCGCATACCGGAACTTCTGGGCCTCTCAGCAGCTTGGATCGTGGGTGCTTGCACCAGCGGGAGGCTGCCGCCAAGAAACTGGGCCGCACCATTGCGCTTTTCCTCACCAAAGCAAAGAAATGCGGGCAAGGATTATCAGAAGATGCGCCCTAGTTAATGATGGAATGGATCTCGTAGGTCTTCTTGTCTCAGGATACGTTCCTTTCGTTCTGTCGGCCCTGCCCATCTCATATGCCGCATGGCCGAAAGCCAAAGCCCCCTACAGGGTCATCGCGCCCTTGGTCCTGGCAGCCATACTCCTTGCGTTCAATTCGTTTCTGCTGGCTACAACCCGCCCGGGCCTTTCCCTCGGTACGCTCCTTGCCTGCGCGGTGCTCTGGTTCGTAATTGGAGGACTCGCCTACCTGCTCAGCGTCAAGAGGCTCAGCTTCGCCCAGGCCAAGCAGGGAGCGTTGGCTTCGGCGGTGGGGACGCTAGGGGCGAGAAACTGGATCCTCGTCTTCTCGGCCGTCCTGCTTCTGATGGGCTTGATGCTGATTCCCATCGTAGTGGATCTGTCTAGCAACCTCCTGTGGCGTTACAGGGCCTACATGGCGGCCTTGGCAGGTGTTGCGGTCCTGGGCGTCGGGCTAAGGAAGAAGGCCAAGACGGTGCTCTTGGGCCTGTTCCTAGTCTTCTCAATCTCGTTGGTCAACATCTTCCTTGGTGTCTATCCGACGGGTACACCGCTCTTGCGTGCGGCGTCCCTGATCAGTGAAGGGGCCCAGGCGAACACATCTTTCGCAGGCGTCGAGGGACTCAAACAAGCGTCGGCGACGATCTCTCGGTTCGCCCTGATTTCCGATCTCATAGTGCTGGCCTTGGCAACGTGTCTGATTGGTGTCTCCGCCGTCGTGTTGACGAATGCCATCCTGGGGAGGCCGACGGGAAGGACCATCCTCTCGCTGGTCTTGGTCGTCATCCTCCTCGTTCCCGGGCTCCTCATCCCATATGTGTACTCACTTGGAGTGGGGTCCCTGGAATTCGGAGGAAACCTCGGAATCGGAGCTCTTGAATCGGCCTATCTTGTGGATCTCGTGGAGCAGGGAGAACTCAGCAACAAGACGCTGTCCGAGGCCGGGGCGCATCTGAGGTCGGCGGGGGAAAGGTTCCTGAAAAGCGAGCAGTTGTTGACAGGGCTTGATAGGTTGAGGCTGTTCGGGTTCGTCAGCCTGCTCCCCGTCGTTGGCGAGTACTCCTACAATGCAAGGTACATCGCCTGGGCGCTGCCGAACGCCGCAATCGGCCTCCAGACCTCGGCCCTGGGGATCCTGACCATACTTGACGGCATCCTGGTCGTCTTCGACGGCAACGCCACGGCCAGGATCGACTCGTTTGACGTCGTCGGGCCCAGATTGATGAACGAGGACTTGGATGACAGCCTAGTCAGACGTGGGATCCTCGAGATCGACTCAGCCTTCCCCCAGATCATCCTTGGATTCCCCCGCATCCGGTCCTCCGTGGGCAATCTCTCCAAAGTCAACCCAGAGATCTTTGAGGGGAAGTTCCCAGACGTTTCCGATAGCCTTGAGCAGCTGTTGGCTAACGCTTCGCAGCTTGCCGATGGGATGGATGCAATGGAAGTTCTTCTTGGGCACGATGACAGCGTCTATGCACCCGCAACAAGCTTTCTCTTCGCATCCTATTCGTTCGCCAGCCTGTCTCCGCGCTTCACCGACCTGAGGGAACCCGAGCAACTTCCCGGCATGGATGACGTAATTTCGAACCTCTCTGAAGTCAGCAAGGCCCTGAACGATCCCACCATTTCCAGACTGCGTGACGACGGCGGCGAGGTCGGCGACAGCCTGTGGTTCCTCGTTGACGCCGTTGGTCTTGCCCAGGAAATGGCAGGGGTGGGGGAATACGCGAAACAGGTTGCACAAGGCATCGAGGCGGTGCGAGTCAGGTTCGAGGAAAAGACGATCCAGAACCTGACGGACCTCGAGCTGGAGGAATGGGACGAGGCCGTGGCGACCCTGATCGAGGATGCCAATGACCTATCCGTGAGGACGCAGGATATAGAAGATCGCATCGAGGCAATGATAGAGAGGGCCGTCAAGAACCAGTATGGCTACGCAAACGACCTTGCCACATCCAGCATCGAGCTTCTCAGGGCTGCAACCGACTTTCTCATCAAGTTGGAGAGACTGTCGGAACTCTCGCTTGGCTTGGAGTCGTTGATAGATGCTGTCAGAAGCTTCAGGGACTTCTACGACGAGTTCGAAAGACTGCAGAGACAGATCGAGGCCCCGAACTGGGACGCGGCAGATCAGACCATGGATGGCGCGACGAAGGCGCTGAAGAATGCCAAGGCTGAAACCGAGGATGCTCTGGTGCGGCTTGAGAGAGCTGGGCAGGAGATCGAACTGCCCATCGACGAGCAGGACGTCGAGCGGGTGATCGACGCGGCCGCGTCCATCGAGCTGAAACTTGTCGCCCTCGAGACCCAGATGGCGACGCGCAACCAGGAACAGGCCCTAGCCCTAGTCTCGGAGATGCGCAGCGACTTCTCCCAGCTTGCTGAGGAACTCAGGCTCCGGCAGGCTAGCTGACGTTGGCCTCGTCGGAATACCCTCGGCTCTCCCAGTAGCCCCGATGATCCTCGTTCTCGCTGATCTCAACTCGGGTGACCCATTTGACCCACTTGTAGCCCCACTTGCCCTCAGCGACTAGGCGCAAAGGGAAGCCCTCCTCCTCCGGCAGGTATTCCCCATTTGCCATGTAGGCAAGCAGGTAGGCGTCGGAGGCTTCTATGTCCTCGATGGGGAAGGAACTCGTATAGCCGTCGATCGCGTAGAAGATCACCCTCTTTGCCTCCGGCTTGGGTCCAGCGTCATTGATAAGCTCCCTGACGGCCACCCCCCTCCAGTCGGCCGACCAACTCCACCCTTCTACGCAGTACATGACGTTCTCCCTTTCAACGTACGGATACTCCAGTATGTCCTTGAAGCTCATGCTCAGTGGCTCCTCGACAAGTCCGTCGATGGTCAGCGCGTACTTCTCCGGATCGACGGCCTGAGTGCCCTTTATGCTGTTGGTAGGGCCCAGGGAGATCTCGCCGGGCCCCGGCAGCCGTCCATTCCACGCGCCCGGGTCGGTTCGGTTCAGTGATAGGTTCTGCGGCGGCTTCTCCCTCGCCTGCCCCAGAAGGCACCCGAGCGTGAGGGCGACCGCGACCAGGCCAAGGCATATGACCAAGCAATCGGATTTACCCCGTCTTGACTGCCCCATGAGCTTCACGCGGCAGATCGGCTGATAACCCTACCCAATGGGCAG
>Ga0172366_10003016_pt1 | contig 13243 bp, 14 predicted proteins | sample LakKivSesite69cm_FD_114533 | JGI IMG/M metagenome (GOLD analysis project Ga0172366, IMG submission 114533) | Sediment microbial communities from Lake Kivu, Rwanda - Sediment site 69cm | ecosystem: Environmental > Aquatic > Freshwater > Lake > Sediment | place: Rwanda: Western Province, Lake... | reverse complement strand
TGGCATAACATGGCGTGGCCGTTCGGGAATCTCCAGGGATGTCACTGTGCAGATCTCGATGACCCACGAATCGGGCATTGGAGCGTGATTGGAATGGAGAACGTTTAATAGGTCGTCGCACGTTCATGGCTTTGCACGATCACGCCTCGGGAGGAACGCGCGTGGCTCCACGAGTCGAGCACCATGAACTTGTTGCTGCTATTTTCCACGTCGATGAAATTGCTCGTCATGAAATACCACGGCATGATCGAGTCTGCAACGCCGTCGTGTCGAAGTTTTACCCGTACATGCTCGCCACCTTCGAATACATCATCCATAACGGGATGCCGAAGGTGATCGACGTGAACGGCATCGCGTACTCGATGGAATACAGTACCCCCGTGCCAGGCTTGAATCCAGACTTGATATACAAGGAATTCATAACCAGGGTGGTTGCCCTTGATAACGAAACCGAGCTGCCCCGCCAGATCCGGTATCGCGAGATGATCAAGGGCGTGTACGACAAGGTAAGGCAATTTGGTCCGGCATTCTTCGACGGGGGCAAAGTGATAAGCCTCATCGACGGGGAAGTGAAAATGACGAATTCTTTCCTTTAACGGAACTAGATCGCGACTCGCTGCCGGGCTGTGCTTGCAGCCTCTTGCGCCGCCTCGTGACGCCATAGAGCACCGCCATGCCGGCTGCCACGCAAACGAGCACGATTAACCCGAGCCCTGGCTCGAACAAGAGGAGCACGCCGATCGAGATGACCGTATAGAGCATGATGGTTAAGCCGATACCAACCCTGGCGAAATCTTTTGGCTGGATCTCCACCTTGTTATTGCGGGCGATTGCGAGGGGGAGGACGGTGTCTCCGAATGGCGTGAGATTATCGCCCCAAATCGTGCCCAGCGCGAGCCCGGTCCCGCCGAGCTTGGCTTTCGGAGTGCCAGGTGCCCCGAACATGACGTTTATCAAGGGGATCATGATTTGCGTGATGGGGATGTTATCGATAAACGCGCTGGCGATCGCTCCGATCCAGAAGAGTAAAAGGAATGCCATGCCTATAGAGCCACCACCAATGCTTGCCATCCCGGTACCGATGAGATCGATCAGGCCCGCGTCTTGCAAGGCGCCGGTCACTATGAATACTCCCAGCAAGTAGAGGAGCAGCGAGTAATCGATCTCCTTCAAGATCTGGCGCGTGTTGTTGTGGTTCACGACGAACAAGAACGCCGCGCACGCGATGGCGATCGCGTCGGGCTTGACGAGTTCCGGGGGTACCACGATGAACAGGGCGATGGCCGCGAAGAACGTCCCGGCGGCGATTTGCATCATCTTCTTGTCCTTCACGAACGTCCACGGGTCGAACTCCATGAGCACGTCCACGTCGTTGAACTCGGCATCGGCCAAGCGGAAATGGAAGGTAACTTGAAAGAGGAAGATGGCCAAGAACACGGAACCGATCGAGATGAGCCCAGCGGTCATGAAATACTCGCCGAACGAGATGCCTTGAGACGCAGCGATCAAGAGGCAGGGGATAGATGAGATGGGGAGCACGGTCGCGCCGAGCTTGATGCAGAAGGATTGGAGGATGATGAAAGGCAGCGCGTTCAGGCGCAAGGTATTGCATACAGTGACCGCGAGCGGGATCATGATGATGGCCGTGATCGAGTCGGCGAGCACCGAGCTGACCAGGAACGTCAGGAGAGCGACGACCCAGAGCACCTTCACAGGCTTGCCCTTCGTGAGCTTGATGAGCTGGAAGGCGATGAATTGGAAAAAACCCGTGCGATAGCAGACGGTCGAGATGACCATCACGCCGAAGATCAGCGCGGTCGCGTGGAAGTTCGTGTAGCCATCCGTTTCGGTGCCCATCAAGTACCCGACGACCACGCCAGGCTGCAAGCCAAGCACCCAGATAACGACGAAGAACGCAGCAACCGCGCAGACGAGGACGAGGGCCGCGCGTTCCATGACGTCTTTCGCGATGGAAACAAGCATCACGACGAAAATGACTAGCAAGATGATGATAGCGACGTACTCGCGGACACCGAGTGGCATAAGCGAGGGAACTTAATGCCGCTTAAGAAACTTCCGAGCGAGCCGCGTGCTATCCAGAGAACAATCTTGCCGGTAAAATGGCAAGCATCACGCGCTTTTAAGATATAATCACAACCATTTTGTGTTAACGCACCTCCGTTTTGCATGGATGCTTCAATGTTGGTGAGCGGATAGATGGCAGGCGACAGCAGCCCGGCACTGCGGGCTTTATACGAGGCAGAGTACCTGGAGCAGCATGGCGAGTACGTGGAGGCATATCGAATCATCATAGCCGCGCTGGTGGACGAACCCTCCAACAAGGAACTCGCAAAGAAGTACCAGGAGCTACAGGCCATTTTCTGCTGGCGGTGCTGACACGAGCGGGGGGTGAGCCTTGAGTGCTGGGAGCCAGTTTCTGGGTATTGCAATCCGCGTATCACGTTTTCGGATAAGCCTTGAACGCTGGGGGGCTGGCACTGGCTGAGAGGTCTCACGTAGCGACAGGGGCGATTGTCATTGACGAAGGGCTAAACGAGCAGGTAAACGGATATCGTTGAATCTCACCGACATACCATGAAAATTTTTGGCTCTCCGACTTCAAGTCTTTCTATAGATAGTCCCATGTGGCCCAGCCTGCTGAGCCCGGGCACGTAACCATAGGTTTATATGGGTCTACTTACATATCTACATAGTGGACAGCTGCCCTAGCAGCCAGGCCATGGATCCTTCGTTAAAAAAATTCGATCGTTTCGTGAGTGATAAATCGTGCGAATATTATACGTAAACGCCGGAAATGCCGGTTCGATCGGGCTGGACTCGATGCTCTGCGCCCCGCCCCTCGCCTTGATGTACTTGACCCCGACGGTGCCCGAACACAAGAAGCTGCTGCTCGACTTGAAGGTAAATCCGAACATCCCCGAGAGCACGATCAGGCATTTCGTCCAACGGTTTGACCTCGTTGCCATATCGTCCTACACGCCCTCGATCAAGAATGCCATGTGGATCGCGTCCATGGCAAAGGAATATGGCAAACCCGTCATCATCGGCGGGTATCACGCGTCGCTCGTGCCCGAGGTGGCCCGCGAGCCCATGTTCGACGTGGCCGTGCAGAACGAGGGCGAGATCACTTTCCCGGAGGTCGTTCGCGTGCTCGACAAGGATGGAGCCTGGATGCCAAAAAACCTCAAGGGTATCAAGGGCATCTCGTACAAGGGCGAGGACGGCAAGCTCGTCGTCAACGAGCCACGGCCCCTCATCAAGGACCTCGACACGCTACCTTTCCCCGACAGGTCGCTCATCGGCAACACGAGGTACGAGTACTTCGGGGCGTCGATCGACGCCCTGGAGAGCAGCCGGGGCTGCGTTGGCAAGTGTGACTTCTGCTGCGTGAAGGAACACACTCCGAACTGGCGTAAGAAGTCACCGCAGCGCGTTCTCGCGGAGATCCAACAGTTATCCAAGAAATCGAAGTGGATCTCGTTCCAAGATTCCGAGTTCACGATAAACATGGATCGCGTGCGCGATATTTGCGACCTCATCATCGATCACGGCCTCGAGAAGCGGTGGTACTCGGCGCAGGTCCGCGCCGATGACCTCTTGCGGCACAAGAAGGTGTTCGGCCGCATGGTCGACGCGGGCTTCAAGATGCTTTTCATCGGCGTGGAGAGCGCACACCAACGGAGCCTAGACAGGATCGGAAAAAGGATGTCCGTCGACACGGTCAAGCAAGCCGTCAAGATGTGCCACGACTACGGCGTCACCGTGTTCGGGGCAGTCATCATCGGTTACCTCGGGGAGACGTTCAAGGACGTGATCGAGACGATCAAGTACTCGCGAGATCTCGAGCTGGACATTGCACAATTCACCGCCCTCACGCCATTGCCGAAAACGGGACTCTGGGACTATGCAAACAAGAATGGACTTATCGAAGACTATGATTGGACTCACTATGATTTTCAGAGGGTGCCAATGAGGACACCGGATCTCAGCCGCAGGCAGATCGAAGCCCTCGTCCACCGGGCCTATACCGAGTTCTACATCGGGCCTTATGTCGGGAGCTATTTTTTTAGCAAGCTCAAGCGCTTCACCAGTAACAGCCGGTACTGGTGGTTCTTCCGAATGGTAAGCGGGTACATGAAAAACATCGGCCCCGTCAAGAACCTGGTTATGAACCTCGGTGCTGCGCCTAAGAACGAGGATAACGAGCCGGTTATGGCCAGGCCGTCCGATGTATCGATCAAGCTTCCCGAGGAGCAAGTTCCCAAGAGATTCATTCCCATCGTGGAATGAATTGCTGTTTTCCACCTCTTTCTTCTCCGTCTCTTCGCGATTCACGTCGCCCGGGGGCCAGCAGCGGATTTCACCCGGAAGCAAATCACGGCCCTCGCCCAGAAGGTTTACACCAAGAGATATACCATTCCTTACACTAGGCAACCGTCGTGCGCACATAACGCAAGTTTTGAAAACCATACGCCCTTTCGGTCATGTTTTTGAAATTTGTTCGATAGATCTCATTATTGTTGAACGGATGTGTATTTTTTATATTAATTGTTACACGTTTGCGCATTATCTTTATATGCCGCTTCCGCTTCTTGAACCAGAATTTCAATTGCCCCTCGTTGTTATCATGATCTCGAAGTCGATAACATCTTGATCGTTAGGTACCGAAATGAAAGATGATTATTCGACGATTTATTCAAGTATAAAAACAAGCGCACGAGAATGGTGGTAGAATTGGCAAAGAAGCAAGAAAAGCGTAAGTTTGAAGTGGATGAAAAATACAAGATCGATTGGATCGACCCGGGCATCGATGGTCTCTTGAATTTCATTCCTGGATTGCCGCGGGGCGATGCAATTCTGGTTAGAGGCGAACCTGGCACGGGAAAGACCATCTTGTGCTTGCAATTCTTGCACAAGGGTGCGGAACTGGGCGAAAAGTGCTTGTACGTGACGACCGAAGAAACACCCGAGACCGTGGCGCGAACCGGGGCGCAATTATGGCAGGACTTTCCCAAATACGTTGAATCTGGCCAGATCAAGGTAATGAATTTCTCGATTGGGCAGCAATATGCCTCGGAGCAAACCTTGATACGGAAGACCGAGGCCATCGAACAGGTGCTCGGAGGTTTAAAGTCCCAGCCCGGCGTGGCACGGATCTGCGTCGACTCGCTCTCCTCCCTGGAACGCCGCCTGGATGACCCGACAGAATTTCGCGAGGTGTTCATGCGCATTCTTCTCGAATGCAAGAAAACAGGTGCCACGACGCTCTTCAGTGCAGAAGGGATACCCGCGGATCCAGGTATCACGGAATATCTCGTGGATCATCTCATATACCTCGACTATGCGAAGCATGATGTCATCTGGACGCGAGTTTTCATTCTCCGGAAGTCTCGGAGCGTCCCCCTCCACCCGGAAATCTTGAAACTGAATATAGAGGCAGGTGGCCTTTTCGTCGAAGAAATCCCCATCTCGTTGAAGCCCGTGTGGTTCGCGAGCAAGATATGAGGTAGAATATATCATGTTCCAGACCGAAGAGGACTATTTCGCTGCCCTTCAAGAGATATTCCTTGTTGGGTGGGCCCCCGTTGCCATCCTTATCATGGCAACAGCGGGATTTGCTCTCTTGTACGCGGGCATGGTCCGGAAGAAGAACGTCGCCCACACGATCATCATCTTGAACATCGGATGGACGCTCGCGTTTCTGGTGTATTTCCTGATCGGTTTCCCGATTGCATATTACACGAAAGAACCGTTCTTTGGCTGGCCCTCGATCATCCCCACCTATCCCAACCCTCTCCCCCCCATTCTATCGGGCACAGGAGCATATGGCATCCCGCCTAGTCTCTCGGGATTGGCGGATCTCACGTTATGGTTTAAAATGTCGATGTTCGCGATCACCGTGCTCGGGATCGTCCCCGGAGCCATGGCAGAACGCGACAATTTATGGGGTTGGGTCATAGCTGCTGCTATCATAAGCGGTTTCATATACCCGGTCGTTGAACACTGGACCTGGGGCGGTGGCTGGCTCACCCAAGTAGGCTTCGTCGACTATGCCGGATCGACGGTCGTGCACCTGGTCGGCGGGATGCTCGCACTTTCGGGAGCATACATGATCGGACCACGCGTTGGCAAGTTTGTCGGAAAAAAGAAGAGTGCTCGTGCATTTTTCGGGCACAGCTTGCCGCTTTCGACGATTGGAGCATGGCTTCTTGTCTTTGGTTGATTCGGTTTCAACGTCGGCTCGAGTACCGCGTCGAGTGCCCAAAGTATCAACGTGGAACTCGCCTGGGTTGGCGTGACAACGGCGATGGCGATGGCTGGAGGCTTGTTTGGAGCAGCCCTCACGTCTCGGGGGCATGCCCTCACGTCCATGGTGGGCTTGCTGGCAGGAGCCGTTTCAATTTGCTCCGGTGCGGCGATCATAAACCCGGTCTTCGCGTTCATCACGGGCGTCGTTGCAGGTGTCTTGACCACGCTTGTCCAAGGCATCATGGAACACGTGCTGCACATCGACGATGCACTGGTGTGCGTTCCGGTGCACGCGGCCTGTGGTTATTGGGGAACCATCGCCGCGGGCTTGTTCGGAGTGAAGGCACTCGGGGCTCACCCGCTGTATGGATTCACGCTAGAAGAGTGGGGATTGCGCATCGGCATACAATTCCTGGGAGCGACGACCATCGCGGCGTGGGCACTAGGCACGGGCTTGTTACTTTTCTGGATTATCAAGAAATCAGGCCGCTTGCGCGTGAAGAGAGATTCCGAGTTGTTTGGAATCGACATTTCCGAACACAAGACGTTCGCATACCCAGAGGAGATGATGGAAAAGGGTATTTTCAATTGAGGTGAACCAAATGGGGCCCGACGAACAATTGGATTACGAGCGAGAAAGGCGGGAAAACCTGGCGAGGGAGATCGCGAGGCAGCGGGAGATCGCGCTGCAACAACACATACCGCCTCAATTGCCAAGCACGGGCGATGCCCAATACGATTTTCTCATCCGTGAAATCGCGCGCATGCAGAAATGCATCGACGACCTCTGCAAAGATGTGAAATCGTTGAAGATGAAAAATGAACGGAGATGGGTTTAATTCATTTCTCCCTTTTTTTGTATGGACTTCTGCAGGTCGAATTCATCCAGAAGGTCTAGATCGAGAAGGCCGTTAACGACGAGACGGTTCTAAAGATCATCGACGCCATCGCGAAGGCAGCGAGAACCGATCGCGGCCCTGGCGACGGCAAGATCCTCGTTCTCCCGATCGAGGAGGTCATTCGCATCCGCACTGGCGAAGGAAACTGCGACTGCCTCCAGTTCTTGATCTTCCTCTTACATCTTCAATGACATCTTGCTTTTTTTACCGAGATGCTAGTTGCGGCCGGCTCAACGGAACCGGCGAGAATCTTGATAACCGGGGGAACGTACCCGGTGCGATTCATGGGAATGCATCCGGCCGGGAACGTGGTCGTGATATTTAATACCATCGCGCTGCATAATCCCACTTGTGAGTACTGATGGATAACGGTACGACCTACTCGAAGGACTCGTCAAGCGCGTTCGATACCTTCCAAGCTGCCTACGAGTATCTCGGCCGGGTTTGCTCGGGCCTCGAGAAGGTGCGTATCAACCTTGACTCGATCCCGGGCATGCCCTGGAGGCCGCTCTTCATCCCCATCTTCTCGCGACAAAGAAGTGGCGGGATGATCGTTGCCGAGTCGCGCCTCATGATCAAGCAAGACATGCGGTTCGGCATCGACCGCCTGGTGCTGCAATCCGTCGTCGCGGCGCGGCTCTTCAACGACGGGGAGCGCTTTCATGTCGACGTGCTGGTCGAGGGCAAGTGGGACGAGGCGTACTGGGGACCGAACGACTCGATACGTATACAAGGCATGCACGATTCGCTCACCGCGATCGCCGTCGAGCCGCCGACACTTGCGGAGGGCGGCGCGATGCCCACGTCCATGCTGATCTTGTCGCAAGCGCTTTCCGCGCGCCGGAACGCGGTCGTGAGCCTCGTTCACTTGAAGGACAGCTTGTATTGCGTCACCGCCAACACGCTGTGGCGTCGGAGGCAAAACAAGGATCCGGAAATCATCCTCTACTATGACGCCGCGGACGGCAAGGTCGGGACCCAGTTCCTCAAGCGACCCCACGTGGACGCATTATGCAAGGCTGCCAAGGCCATCGAGAACGTGGATCTTGACCTGGCCGAGAAAATCGCAAAGCTCAAGGAGGAACGGTTCATCGAGCAAACCAACAAGGTTTATGCTGCGCAAGATACTGCCACGTCGTTGGCCTTCCAATCGGGGTACATCATGAGCGAGGTGGATCCCATGTTCATGTATGCAGCCGTGCAAGGCCTCGACTCGTTCGGCGCCTCGATACGCTCGGTTGGTGGCTCGCTGCGGTTCGACAACGTGACGATAACGGGCTCGGGGCGTGCTGGTGGATCGATCGGCGCCGATATAGGCAATCTTTTCAGCGGAGGAGGGGGCGGTTCGGACGACGATGCCATCTTCTTCATCATCATCATCGTCGCCGTGGTCGTATTCCTCGTGACAGCTGGCCTCGTCATCTGGGGCATCCAGAAAGCCATGACCAGGGCGGAAAAAGGGGACGCGAGCATAACCTATTACGTCGGCAAGAAACTTCCCGCCGCCAAGCATGGCAAGAAGAAGGGCACGAGAAAGGCTGGCATGTATGAAATCGCTATTCAGCGGTATAGAGCGCCGAAAATTTACAGGGATGATTTGAAATCAAAATAATCTAATAGGAGCCTTGAGGATGGCCGATCATCGCGAGAAAAATGGCACGGAATCGCGACAGCACCCCCCGGCGGTGCCAACGCAAGAGCCAGGCCTGGAGGCCAAACAAGGGATCGATACCGCTCTTGCCCCTGCTGGTGTACGGCCGCGGAACGCGACGAAGGTGCTCCACGTCGTGCTGGTGGAGCCGCCACCAGCATCTGGCAGCAGCTTCGAGAAACTTGACAAAAAACAGGCACGAGCGCTCGTTCTCGGGTGTACAGCTTGTGGCACGACCATCGTAATAGCCCGCCCGTCGGACGAGCTTGTTTATGTTTGCAGCAAATGCAAGCACCCGTTCAACGTGATCCGCGAGTGCCGCTCTTGCGGGAACAAGCTGGTGCTGACACAAGACGAGCACCACGCTGCCGCGTCCAGTGGAAAGCCTTGCCCCGTCTGCATGGAGCCCGTGCTGGAATGAAAAAGGTGGAACGAAAAATCTATTTCTTCTTGAGGTTCTTCTTGAGTTGGAACGCCATGCGTGACTGCAAACCATGGATCTCTATAAACCCGTCGCTCGACTTCTGGTCGTACGTGCTGCCGAGCTCGTAAGTAGCCAGCTTGTAGCTATACAAGGCGTTCGGCGAATCGCGCGCGACCACGCGGGCACTACCCTTCAATAACAAGACCTTGACCCAGCCCGTGACCCGGCTGTTGACCTCGTTGACGAAGGCTTCGAGATCATCCCGCAGCGGATCGACCCAAAGGCCTTCATAAACGAGTTCCGTCCAACGCTGGTCGACGAGCGTTTTAAACGAGTTTTCGTGCTTGGTACACACATATTTCTCCAGATCCTTGTGCGCCGCGATGAGCGTGACCGCCGCGGGACATTCATATGTCTCGCGCGACTTGAGCCCGACCGTCCGGTCTTCCATGTGCTCGAGGCGGCCGACGCCGTTGCGGGCGGCGATCTCGTGAACTGTCTCGATGACCTTCACCGTGCTCATGGCCTTGTCGTTGACGCTCACGGGCACGCCTTTCTCGAAGCCGATCTTCACGACCTCGCCTGCATCTGGTGCATTGGCCGGGTTCACGGTCCACGTGCATGCATCCTCGGGGGGGATCTCCTCGGGGTGCTCGAGGATGTCGCACTCGCACGAGCGGCCGAACAGGTTCTCGTCGGTGCTGTACTTCTTGTTTGCGTTGGCGATGGGGATGTCGTGCTTCTTGGCATATTCAACCTCATCAGCGCGAGACTTCATCTCCCAGTCGACGAGAGGTTGCAACACCTTGATATCTGGCTTGAGCGCCTTGGCCGTGACGTTGATGCGCACCTGGTCATTGCCCTTGCCCGTGCAGCCATGGGCGATGGCATCGGCGCCTTCCTTCTCTGCGATCAAGATGGCGTGCTTCGCGAGCAGCGGGCGGCCGATGGCGGTGCTGAGCGGGTAGATGCCCTGGTAGAGCCCGTTGGCCTTGATGGTGGGAACCACGTACTCGTTTGTGAATTCTTCCTTGAGATCGACCGTGTAGTGCTTCTCCACGCCGAGCTTGTACGCCTTGTCCTCGATGGCCTTGAAGCTTCCCTTTTCGCCCAGTTCCTGCCCGAGGTCAGCCGTGAAGCTGATCACCTTGGCCTTGTACTTGTCTTGGAGCCACTTCAACATACACGAGGTATCGAGTCCTCCAGAGTACATGAGGACGATCTTCTTGATTTCGCCAGCTTTGCTTGACATGATCTAACAAAAAGGATGGGGAGAAAAAACGTTATCACTTGCTACCGAGCTTCTTGTAGAGCAAGACCCCAGCTAGAAACAACCCCGCGCTCACGGCGACCAGGACGGCCAGGTCCAGCATCACGGTCGAGCTGCCAACCGGTGCCCCGCGCAAGAAAAGCGATGTCACCGCGTCGGTGAAGTAATAGCTCGGCACGAGCTGCCCGACATCCGACGGAACCAGGACGAACGTGCCTAGGAATATCAAGGGGATGATGAACACGAACGATAACCCGGTCGCCATGCCCGTGTTCTTGGAAAGCGTGGCCGTTATCAAGCCGCAACCCACGGCGCAAAGCGAGAACACCATTGACATTATAAAGACCATGAAATACGCGTCGACGCCCACGTCCGGACGGAACCCGACCGCGGTCGAGATGCCGAGGATGACCCCGGCTTGCATGGCAGCCAGCACGAGGTTCGAGATGGCCTGGCTCCCGATCACGTCCGCTGCCGTCGCGGGCGTGACGTTGATGCGCTTGAGCAAGCCCTTCTCCTTCTGCTCGACGAAGGTCTCGGCGACGATCATGATCAGGAAGATGCCAGCGAACGCGTACAAGCCGGGAGCCATGTAATCGAACTGGCTCCGTTTTTCTGCTGAAACGAGCGATGGCAAGCCGAGGGAGACCGGAAGGGAGGCACTGCTTGCCCCGGGCACGAGGGTTTCGAGCAAGACCTGGTACAAGACGGGCGGCAGCGTCTGGGTGATGATCATGGATCCCGAATCCAGGGCCAGCACCAGTGACGTGTTTGTCCACGATGCCGGGTCGGACGGGTCGTCCACGAACGACTGGCAAGCATTCCCGAAGTTCGCGGGAATAGCGATGATCGCGTCGATCTTTCCTTCGGCCAGGTCACGCTGCGCGATCGATATGTCCGAATATTGGACCACGTTGAGCATCTCGTTCGCGTCGATGCTTGCCGTGAAATCCCTTGACCACGAATAAGTGGTCGCATCGTTGTCGATGACGCCGACATCGTATGTCTGCTCCATCCTGGCTCCTATCGCGCCGAAAGAGAGACCGAACGCGAGGGTGAGCACGAGGGGAAAGATGATGACCATGAACAGCGTCGCGGGGTTCCTGAACGTGCTCTTGAGATCCTTCTTGACGAGTGCATAGAGTCGCTTTGCGTTCATTGTTTTCAAACCTCCTCCTTGCGCATGTCGCGCCCCGTGAGCTTGATGAACACGTCCTCGAAGTTCTTGCAACCGTTGGCCTCCATCAGCTGCGGCGGCGTGCCGAGCGCGATGAGCTTGCCACGGTCGATGATGCCGATCCGGTCAGCCAGGTGCTCTGCCTCTTCCATATAATGCGTCGTGAGCACGATCGTCTTTCCCCGGGCCTTGAGTTCCTTCAAATATTCCCATATCGCCCGCCGGCTCTGGGGATCCATAGCCACTGTCGGCTCGTCGAGGAACAGGAAGGCCGGGTCGTTCACGAGAGCCATGGCGAGGCTGACCCGCTTGGTCAACCCGCCACTGTATTTCTGGGCGATGCGACCCGCGTGATCCTCCAGGAAGAGCTTGCCGAGGATCCCGGAGACCCGGTCCTTGAGAATCGCCTTTGGAAGGCCATGAAGCTCCCCGAAGAGCTCGACGTTCTCCTTTCCCGTGAGATAGGGGAAGATCGAGCTTTCTTGAGGGCAAACGCCGATATTTTGTTTAATTTTGCCCATTTCACCTTGCACGTCGAATCCACCAATGCTCACATTGCCGCTCGTTGGATTCAGCAAGCCGCACAACACCTTGATGGTAGTGGTTTTCCCGGCCCCGTTCGGGCCGAGCAACGCGAAGAACTCGCCCTTTTCGATGGTCAGGCACAAGTGATCCACGGCCACGATGTCGCCGTACCGTTTCACGAGACCATCGATCACGATACCACCCGCGCCATTAATCTCTTGCCCGTGGATTAGCGTTTCACGCGCCATCATGAATTTCACGCTCCGCGGTGGATCTCCCTTCCGCCATTCATTTAATATGTCGAGGCCAAACCTTGTCACCGCCTATAGAATGTCGGCTTCGTGGGCTTTGTAAGGGCCTGGTGTCGATCCTTTTTATCACCTCGATGCTTCAAAGGCACATGCCCACGCATTCCAAGCTCGATGCCAAGACCAGGAACAAGATCGCAGCCGAGATCGAGTATCGCACGATCAAGAAAGACGAGTTGGAACAGATGGGCACGATATTCAACATTGCCTTCCATTCGACTTCCAATCCTAAGGAATACGGCAAGCGGTTCAAGAACTGCGCTGAACCGGTGCTGGAGCGCCAGGCCGTCGCCGTGCACGATGGGAAAGTGATCGCCGGCATCCGGGCGGATTACAAGCCGCTTTATTTCAACGATGGACCAGGTGGCAAGATGGTCAAGCATGAATGCGGCGAGATCAATGACGTGGCAACGCTACCGTATTACCGCGGCATGGGCATCTCGCGACGCCTCATCAACATGGCGAACGATTATATGGAGCGCCAGGGCTGGGATCTCTCCGTGTTGCAAGCTGACCCGAAGTATTATGCCAAGGACTTGTACGAGTCGGTTGGCTTCAAGACGCTGCCGAGCACGGGCGATATTTTCTCGGCAGCTTTCGGCAGCTGGCTGGCGAGGTTCTCGTGGTACGGGCCGCTGGCTCTGCTCTTTCCCGTGTTGCCGCCGATCGCCCGCCGCGTCGCTCCCAAGCCGCCGGCATGCTGCATGGACTTGATCCGG
>Ga0172366_10003015_pt1 | contig 13244 bp, 11 predicted proteins | sample LakKivSesite69cm_FD_114533 | JGI IMG/M metagenome (GOLD analysis project Ga0172366, IMG submission 114533) | Sediment microbial communities from Lake Kivu, Rwanda - Sediment site 69cm | ecosystem: Environmental > Aquatic > Freshwater > Lake > Sediment | place: Rwanda: Western Province, Lake... | reverse complement strand
CCCGGCGCCGAAACCGCGTGGGAAGGCACGTCTATGCTGTGATACGTCCTTTGCATGGTGATGTTCCGAGCAGAAGAGGCGCGCTGCCGCTATTGCTCTTTGCCGAAAACCTTGTCGAAGCTGCTGGCAATCTCTTCGGGAGTGCCTAGCGCCTCCCCTGTGGGGTTCTCATAGATCTTGCTGAGCACCTCACTGAGACCTTCGCTGATGGCCTTCGAGACCAAACGGACCATGCCGACGGTCGTGCGCTCGTCGAACGTCACTGCGAGCAGGGTTCTCTGATCCACAAGGGACACATGGATGTGGTCATGCTTGCCCTGGTGAAACATGACGGAGAACTCAGGCTCCCCCATGAGTTCCGCCACTCGCTTGGTCGCAGAGAATGACCCGGCCACCAGCGCCCCTAGCTGGTCGGTATCCATCGTCCGAGTAAAACCCTGCTTGGTGATCGTCCTGCCATCTTTTCCAACCAGCAGAGCACACTTGGCATCGGATTCTTTGAGCAGGCGACCGATCAGGGCGTTGATCTGCGCCAACTGCTCATCATAAATAACAACCCCGCTCTCCATGATAGTCTTTTCCTCCGTCCACGTCGGTCGAACTCTGACCGATGTCCGGCCCGTTCATCCGGTGCACTCCTTGCTTGTGTCGCGTGGCGCCACGTGCTCCCTATGAAAATTACCCACTTTCTGCCTTGCGGAAAATAGATGCGCGCTTCTGAGGCGTCTCAGACGGCTTCTGACGCACTTCGGCGGTGCGTCTGGCCCCTTCCGCAGAGCGTTTGCCGATGCGGGCGAGCGTCTCGGTGGCGATGGCCCTCAATGTTTCCTTCACGCCGATGCCCTGAATCGCAACTGCCTCGAAGGAAGGTAGTTTTCTCGTGTTCACCAGACGCTCCAGTTCCTCCACCGGGACAATCTCCAGCAGATCGCGCTTGTTGTACTGAATCACCATCGGCACATCGTTCAGGTCTATGCGATATTCTGCGAGGTTCTCTCGCAGGTTCTCCATCATGTCGAGGTTTTCCTGAAGCTTCGACCGCTGAGAATCCACGACGAACACCAACCCATCCACCCCACTGAGCACCAGCTTCCGCGTCGCATTATAATATACCTGCCCCGGCACCGTGTAGAGCTGGAATTTTATCCTGAACCCCTTGATCTGCCCAAGCGTCACCGGAAGAAAATCGAAAAAGAGGGTTCGATCTTTCTCCGTGGCCAGAGAGACCATGCTGGCCTTTTCCTCCCCCGGAACATCACGATGAATGACCTCCAGATTCGTCGTTTTGCCGCAGAGACCGGGACCATAATAGACGATTTTACAGCTTATCTCTTTGTTCGCATGGTCGATAGTTGGCATCGGGGCTAGCCTCCCATCGTTCGCTCTGGCACACGACGCGGGAGCGTGAGGAGCATTCCGTGAGGGAGTAAGAGCGTTCCCGGGTTCGGCATTGTCTTGCCCTGTCTCTATAAGGCTTCGCGAATAGCCCGAATCTTCTCGCTGGCGCTGGACATGGCCAATCGAATCAAGCCGACATTGACATTCCGTTGGGATAAGGCAACCAATGTGCCAACTCCCGGAATCTCCCGCAGGAAGATCTTCCCTTCGGCAGGTTCGATCAGCGCCTGGACAAGTTCCTCCTCTTCCAGCTTGGCCAGCGCGTCACGCACCGCATTGACAATTTGCACACAGGCGGCGGCGACAAGGTCTGCATCAGCATCCAGGTTTTCCGCAATCGTGATGCCGTCCGGGTCGACAATAAGACTGCCGATGACACCTTCGACTTCGCCAAGTTCCTGCAAGACTTTGATCATGCTGCCCCTCCTGGGCTTGATACATCAGGGGTAATTCTGCCACCTGCCGGTGGTGGTCAATGCACGCGGTCCCTTCGCTCACGCCAGCACGTTCAGGGTACTGCATCACTCAAGATGTACGTAAACCTATAGGACGAGTCAACAGATACCCTCTCTTGAACCTGATGTCCTCGACAGCCTGACATGCCTCTCAGAAGACGTGTCCCATTGCCTGAAGCCCGTCATCCTGCGAACCCTGGGCGAAGCGACACCGCGCCCGTTCGCCTCTTTCGTGAGACACGGCGTGAGATGGTTCGCTTCGTCCTCGCAGGAAACTGCTCGCCACGACGTATGGAAGCACGGTTTTCCGGATAGGCGTGAAGAGATGTGTCAACCGCCCCACAGGGCGCTGCTCAAGGTGATGATCTCAGCCTGTTCCGCCGTCCTGAGCGACACGAGGCTCTTCCCTTCTCCTCGGTCGTTCAGGACATCTCGCGGCATGGAACGCCTTTCAACGCACCTCGTTCGCACTGAAATGTAGAGACAGCATGGCCCCGCCGCTATACCTAATATCTTCGCCGCAGCGAAAAATGCAAGGACGCTCCTCCGGAGTCTGCATCGCGTGGCCATTCTCTCCGTCGGGCAACTCAAAACAGCGTCGCCAGGCGCTCGGCGGCAAGGGTCAGTTGTTGGAGCACGCGTGCCAGCCCTCCGGTGCCGCTCGTGATGACGATCAGGTACACCGCAGTATCGCTGATTTCCCTTGCGACGATGCGCGTCCGCTCATACTGGAGGATCACCCTGTTCTGCGCGGATTCCGGCTCCACCACGCGACGGATGTTCGAGACCGCCTTCAATCCCTGCGCCAGCACGCCGATGTCGTCCGGGTTGCCGGGGTAGGTCGTGATCACCTGGTCAATGAGCACGCCCGTATCGCCTGCGACAAACACTCCCAGGACGCCCTGCTCGATTGCCAGGTCCTCAAGCACTGCGTGCATATTCGCCGACGTATCGCCCGGCGGGGGTGCCTCTTCCTGGGGTTGGGCTTTCTCGGCAGGTGTGGCCGCTTCCCTGGCCGAGGAGATCACGTCGCTGGCCTCAAGGAGGAGCGATTCCCAGCTTTCGTTGACGTTCTGCTCGTTGGGTGTTTGGGTTATCGTCTCGAACTGACCGGCGGACCACCCCAGCATGTCAATGAACGCATCCCGCCCTTCGATCCCCGAATCGGTGTGAGCGTAGACGATCTCCCCATCAATGAAGCCAATCGCTCCGTGTCGGCTCTGGGTCCGCACGTCCATCATCACGGTGTTCCGCGCCAGGCAGTGCAATTGCACCATGTCCACGAGATTCAGGTCCCCTATCTGGCCGCTGAAGCCCTCGGTCTGTTGCTCGCGCAGGGCGCGGGTTCGGTCCACCTGCTCAAGGGCTTTCCGCACAAGCTGGCGGATCTCGTCTATCTCGAACGTCTTATCGAGGTAGAGCAGCGACCCGCGCTCAGTCGCCTCCCGCTTGGCTTCCACCGACCCGTACGCCGTCATGACGATCACCCCGGTTTCCGGGTAGAGCGTCCTGATCTTGCTCAATAGCTCGAAGCCGTTCATGCCTTTCATGCGAATGTCGGTGATCACGAGATCGAACGGGTTGCGCTTCATGATCGCCAGGGCTTCTTCGCCGCCGGGCGCGGTATCAACTCGCACCTCGCCTTCGCGGGTGAGCGCCTGGGATATGGCCCACGTGATCACGTCTTCGTCATCCACCACGAGAATGGTTCGCTCATTGGGCATCGTCTACGCTCCTTGGCGAACGGGGAGCTCCGTACGTGTCCGCTGGGTATGAACCGGCAGACGCATGTGCCGGGCAATCCGCCGCACATCAATCAGCCAGAGCATCTCCTGATCCGTCTGCAACACGGCACGCACGAATGGCACCGCCGGATGCTCTGGCGGATCGGCCCAGGTCGTGAGGTCGTCCGTGTACGCCGAAAAGATGCGGAGCACCGAATCCACCCGACCCCCGTACCTCTGGTCCCCGCTCTGCAAGACGAGGTACAGAGAGTCAGAATGCCACTTGTGGGAAGCCTCCTTGAGCAGGATTTCCGGGAGGTTGAGCACCGGCACGATCTGGGCCTGGTAGTACACCACGCCGGAGATGCCCGGCAAGGGGCGCGGCACCCTGCGAATCTTCAGATTCTCCTCGATATGGACCACGTTGTGCACCTCAACGCCGAACACCTGCGGCCCCAATCGCCACCCCAGCACAAGCATCCGGGCACCGGGCATACGCATCCCTCCGGCTAACGCGACGAGTCGGCAGATTCGTTCGAATCGCCGCGTTCGTCAACGAGGTCGGCCAGACGCACGAGGTCAAGGACGAACGCAATGCGCCGGTCCGTTGACGATGCTTCGTCCGAGCCTTCCAGCGACGTGCGCTGCTCGTTTACCCACCGATCCACTTCGCTCCCGTCCGTCCGCACCTCCTGAGGAGCCGCACCGGAGACCAGCCGCACCTCGCGTTCAAGGAGAAGCGCTCCGAGGATCGTCCCGTCGGGCAGCTCCGTGATGCCTTCGGGAACCGGATACACTTCACTCGTAATGAGCATCCCCTGCACGCTCTCTACAAGCAAACCGATCCACCTCTTCGGCGCATTCGGCGATTCGTCCGAGTCGGACGTTTCCACGACAAGCATGGAGCAGAGGTCGCGTCTTCCGAGGCGGCGCTCCTCCAGTTCGCCGAGAAGCCGGTTCAACGGATAGAGCCTGACCGTATGCCCGTGGACGACCGGAGGAGGATGTCCGGGGCCGATCTCGTCGCTCGGTATGTCCATCACTTCACGAAGGTTGGGCAATGGCGAGACATACGGTTCTCCGCCGACCTGATAGAGCAATAACCTTCCGCCCGCAAATGCCATCTCCCACCACCTGACATCCTCGCAGAGTTCGCTGAGGAATCTCTTGATTCTCATAATGATACGGACGCTTCACTATGACGTTTTTCCGATAGGCTCTATGAGACCAACTCGCCGATGAGATGCAGAAGCTCAGGTTCGCTGAACGGCTTATTGAGGAACGCCGCCGCTCCGAGTTCGACTCCCATGCGGCGATGCTTTTCCCCTGCCCGCGCCGTTAGGAACACGACGGGAATATCTCGCGTTCGTGCGTTTTTCTTGATCTCCGCGATCAGTTCGTAGCCGTGCATCCGGGGCATTTCCAGGTCGCTGATCACCAGCCCACACTCCTGGTTCTGGAGCTTCTCCCACGCATCCATGCCGTCGTTGGCGGTGATCGCCTCGTACCCGCCGCGCTCAAGCACGCCGGAAACGTACTTGCGAATGCTGATCGAGTCGTCAACAATGAGGATGCGATGCTTCTTGGGCGGCTGCTTCGCACCCTTCTCCGGCGGCGGTTGAAGGACTTGCTTCGCCTCTTCGGCGGGCGGCTTTGCCGATGGCGGCTCTGCGATGCGCGACCGGCGCGCCCGCGCTGCACTTCGTCCGCCTTGCTGGCCCGGTCGGGCCGACGTGACGCTTGCGCGACGCTGCGCCGTCGTCATGGCGCTCAGGAAGTACGGTACGTTGAGGATCATCACCACCGAACCATCGCCGAGGATCGTCGCGCCGGAGATGCCGGGCACATGCCGGAGGTGAGTGCCGAGCGTTTTGATCACGATGTCTTCGCGCCCGACGATCCGGTCAACGGCGAGCGCGGTCTGGCGTTCGCCCTCCTGCGCGATCACCACCGGACGGGTTTCGCCGTTCAACGGCTGGACATCGGGCATCCCCAGCGCCTCGCCGAGGAGGATGAGCGGCACCGGCGTATCGCCCCGGTAGATGTAGGGATGGTCCTTGATGAGGACGACCTGCTCGGGGGTGATCTGTTCGATCTGGCTCACCGACGCGAGCGGAAGGGCGAAATGGCGGTCGTTCACCTGCACGAGCAACGCCTGCCCGATGGCGAGCGTGAGGGGAAGCGTGATGCGGATCGTCGTGCCGCGTCCGACGGCGGTATCCACGGACACCACCCCGTTGAAGCGAGTCACGGTCGAACGCACCACGTCCATCCCGACACCCCGCCCGGAAAGCTCGTTCACCTTCTCCGCAGTGCTGAGGCCCGGCTCGAAGATGAGGTCAATCACCTCCGCGTCGCTGAGCGCATTCGCCTGCTCTTCGCTCAAGAGCTTTCGCTCGACGGCGGCGCGTCGGATGCGGTTGGGGTCAATCCCACGCCCGTCGTCGCTCACTTCGATGACGACATGGCTGCCCTCCTGCGCCGCCCGCACCGTCACCTTCCCGGCGGCGGGCTTGCCCCGTGCCAGCCGCTCCTCCGGCGGCTCGATGCCATGGCTCACCGTGTTCCGCAGAAGGTGCAGGAGCGGGTTGTTCATCGCTTCGAGGATGTTCTTGTCAATTTCCGTGTCCGCGCCTTCGAGCACGAGGTTGAACTGCTTCCCTTCGCCCCTCGCGGCGTCACGGATGATGCGCGGGATGCGCGTGAATGCGCGCTCGAAATGGACCATACGCACGCGCAGGATTTCGTCGTGCAGGTCCTTGGCGATGGTGCTGATCCGGGTGATGTTCTGGTCGAACGTGGTGGCCATGCCGCCGAAATCGTTGCCCAGGTCGGTGACGACCGCCGAGCTATCCCGAAGGTCGCGGATGAGCACGTCAATGTCGGAGAAGCGGTCAAACTCCCCCTCGGTGAATCCCCTGAGGACACCCTCGTCGCTGGTGCGCGAGCGGCGGCCTGCTGCTCCCAGTTCGGCGAGCTTCCGCTCGATAGAGGTGAGCCTGTGCCCCTGTTCGCTCAATTCGGTGACGACTCCGCCCAACCGGAGCAACTCCGTGCTGAGCCGCGTGCGCGAGATCACGAGTTCTGCCGCGAGGTTCATGAGCTGGTTGAGCCGGTCGAGGTCCACCTCGATGATGCGGCGGCCTCCGCGCCGGTTGTCAACAGGCACTTCCGCCGCCGGGGCCTTTCGGGGAGGCGGGGGCGGAGGTGTCGGTGGCGCAACTGCGCTCCCGGCGACGCGGACTTCTTTCAGTCGGGCGATCAGGGCGGAAGCGTCCGGCGTGCGGTCATGCTGCTCCGTGCGAAGCGCGGTGAAGAGCGCGCCGAGGACTTCCATCGCCTCGCCGAGCGCGTCCAACGCCTCCGCCTCAAGCGGCACGCCGCGTTCCTTCGCCGCCTGCATGATGGCGTCCATGTGCCCGGCCACCTGCGCGATCTGCTCGTGGTGCAGCGCCGCAGCCGAACCGGTGAGCGCCACCGTATTGTCGAGGAACCGTTGGCGCGCCTCGTGGTCGGCGGGATTGAGTTCCAGCGCGACGAGGGCCTGCGTCAGGCTTGTCTGCCAGGCGTGGAACTCTTCGAGGAACGTCTCTTCCAGTTCCATGGCTGCATGACCGGCTTCTTGCACCGGTTCGGGAGCGCCCAGAGCCTTGCCCGCCAATTCGGAAGCTAGCGCTCTCAAGCGTCCGGCAGGCTCCTGAACGTCCTCTTCCTGGTCTTCTTTTCCCGTCCGGGCGACGCTCTTCACATGCCGCTCAAGGATGTCCGCCGCGCTCAGCATGAGGTCAACGGCGTCGGCGGATATGCCTATCTGGGCATCGCGGATCACCTGGAGAGCGTCTTCCATCGCGTGCGCGAGGGTGCGGATGCGGTCGTATCCCAGCATCGCCGCCGAGCCTTTGAGCGTGTGAGCGGTCCTCATGGCCCGGTTGACCACCCCCGCGTCGCCGGGGTGTTGTTCGAGCGTGACGAGGTCCCGTCCGAGCACATCCAGAAGCTCGCGCGCCTCCTCGATGAATACCTCTCGGAGCGAATCCGCTTCGGCGGCTGCGGGCTGTTCGGGTATCCCGATCACCGACTCAAGCGCGGTTTCCACGGGTGGTGCGGCAGGGACGGGAGATGCCAGTCTTGCGTGGACCGATTCGAGGCGTCCCACGATCTCGGCGATGTCGCCCGTTTCCGCGGACCTGCGGAAAATCTCTTTGGTCAGTTCGTCTATTCGGTCGGCGGCAGCGAGCAGGACATCAACCGCATCGGGGCTAAGCCCACTCCCCTGATCCCGCACCAATTGCAGCACATCCTCCATGCGGTGGGCGATGGCGCGTATCTTCTCGTACCCGACGGTGGCGGCGGAGCCTTTCAGCGTGTGCGCCGCACGGAGGACGCGATGCAGGACCTCGGCATCGCGGGGGGATTGCTCCAGGATTACGAGATCGTGGTTGAGGTCGTCGAGGAGTTGCCGCGCTTCTTCGAGGAAGATGAGCCGCATGGGGTCGTCTTTGACCGGCTCTTCCGGCGGCGCAGGCGCGCCTGCCAGTGCGGCGACCGTTCCCTGCGACTCCGGTTTTGCCAGTGCAGGCGGAGCTTCCGCGACGGCTTCCTTTGCTTTCGGCGGCGGAGTCTCCTTGGCACGGCCTTCCGACGCGGAAGCCTCCTCCTCAAGGCCGAGCAATTCGGCGAGGGTATCCGGCTCTTCCTGATCCGACGTGGGCGCACCTGCCGATGGGGCGACTGTTCCCTGCGGCTCCGGTGTTGCCGGTGCGGGCGGAGCTTCCTTTGCTTCCGGCGGCGGAGTCTCCTTGGCCCGGCCTTCCGACGCGGAAGCCTCCTCCTCAAGGCCGAGCAATTCAGCGAGGGTATCCGGCTCTTCCTGATCCGACGTGGGCGCACCTGCCGATGGGGCGACCGTTCCCTGCGGCTCCGGTTTTGCCGGTGCGGGCGGAGCCTCCTTCGCTTCCGGCGGCGGAGTCTCCTTGGCACGGCCTTCCGACGCGGAAGCCTCCTCCTCAAGGCCGAGCAATTCAGTGAGGGTATCCGGCTCTTCCTGATCCGACGTGGGCGCACCTGCCGATGGGGCGACTGTTCCCTGCGGCTCCGGTTTTGCCGGTGCGGGCGGAGCCTCCTCTTCGAGGCCGAGAATGTAGGCGAGCGCCTTGAGGACTATCTCCCCGTCCTCCTCCGCGTGCTCCGGTGCAGCGGCTTCGGCGACGCCCGCGAGAGGACGTTGGCCACCATTGGCCGGAGCGACGCTTTCAGAGCCAGGCGGTTTCTGCTTTTCCGGGGCAGTGGGTCCCCTCTGTCGAGAGACTCCGATCTCCTCTTCGAGTAGCTCGTCAATCGCCTCGCGATCTTCTTCCTCGACGAGCGCGGCCGGCGGCGCAGATGGCGGAGGCGGAGGCGGCAATTCGCCCCGAAACGCTTCCAGCGACTCCGCGCCGAGAGGCATCTCATCTTCGACTTCGACCATCTCCTCAACCGGCGCGGCCTCGTCCGGAAGAGCTTCGGCTTCGCGCTCGGTGTCCTGTTCGAGTTCCGCGAGCACTTGCTCCTCCGGAAGCTCCGGGGCAGCTTCGTCGGGAGGGACATGTCCCGCGAGCCACGCACTCAGTTGTTCTTCCGTGATCAGCGCTCTCTGTGCGCTTGCATCGGCCTCAAAAAGCGCCCCCAGGTCGTCTTGCGAGAGAGGTTCGACCGCGTTGCCCGGCGGCTCCTGCTCCGGGAGGGAGTCTGTCGGTTGCAGGAGAGCTTCAAGCTGGGCGATGTGCTTTCTGCATTCGTCGCGCTCTTCTGCGGAGCATTCTCGCAGCATGGCCTTCAGAAGACCGGGGACTTCTCTCAGATGGGAGATGACCGCGTCGTTCAGGGGATGTTCGCCGCTCACGGCGCGCTCAACCCGCCCTTCGACGATGTGGGCCAGATGGCTGATCGTGTCGAGCTGCGCGGCCTGAGTCGCCTCCCCGGCGCGCACCGCGAGCATGGACGCCGATCCTTTGATGGTATGCGCCGCCCGGTACGCGCGTTCCAGAAGCGACTCATCCGTCGGGTGCTCTGCGAGACGGAGAAGACATTCCGCCAGCGCATCCGCCTGAGCGTTGGCGTCTTCGGCAAAGAGCGCAACCATCTGAGCGTAGGTTTCCGGACTCATGGCGAACTCTCTCCATTCGCGGTGAACCGACGTGCCGTCGCCGCATGACCTCTCCTCTCATGCGGTGAAATCCCAGGACGACGGCGAAATGAGATGAAGTGACCTCCAGCCTGCCGTTACTGAAACTGCGTCATTTCAGGACTCCCAAGGAGCTCATCCACGTCGAGCACCAAGATCGTATCCTGCCCGCGCCGGTAGAGGCCGGAAACAAAGGGGATGTCGGTCGTCGGCGCGACGATCTGCGACTCTCGAACCCAGAGCAACTCGCTGATCCCTTCTATCGTAGCGGCGCACGTGTACTTCTCCCCGCGCAAGAGGATGATGAGCGGGTCGGGACGCGCCTCCTGGTCGGCGAGCGACAAGCCCAGCAGAGGCCGAATATCCACGACCGAAAGGACATCGCCGCGAATGTTGCATACCCCTAGGATGAATCCCGGGGTGTTTGGCACCGGCGTGATCGGCGGCCGTTCCAGAATCTGGCTGGCGCGAGCGACCGGAACCGCCAACGAATACCCCCCAAGCTCCACAATCGCGTATTGCTGTTCCGGCGACCGCTCTTCCACCGCAGGCTCAAGCGGTCCCTGGGTCGGTGCAGGGGTAGCCATGTCCGTTCTCACCTACAAGGCGGTATCCCCGGCCCGGTTCTCCCACCGAAGCCGAGGCACCCCGCCGATTCAAGGGGTTCAAAGATCATACATACCGACGGACCACTTCCACCAACTCGCCGTCGGTGAACGGCTTGGTCAGGTACTCGGTTGCTCCCTGACGCATCCCCCATTCCTTGTCCGTCGGCTGGCTCTTGGTGGTCAACATGATGATCGGGGTGTGCTCAGTCTCCGGAATCTTGCGGAGTTCCCTGCATACCTGGAACCCGTTCTTGCCCGGCATCACCACGTCCATGATGATGAGACTCGGTTTGATCTGACGTGCCTTGCCGAGGGCTTCGTCCCCGTTTGCCGCTTCAAGGACGGTGTGACCTTCCAGCGCGCTGGCGACAAGACGCCGATCAACCGCGCTGTCATCCACCACAAGGATCTTCGCCATAAGAAACGTCTCCTGGCAGGCTACACGAGCGCCCGACGAACCGTTTGACGTAACGCCTCAGGCATGAAGGGTTTGGTCATGTATGCGGTCGCGCCTGCGTGTTTGCCCAGGCTTTCGTCCTGAGGAGAATCGCGGGCGGTGAGCATGATGATCGGTATCTTGGCCAATTGCCCGGACCGCGCCCTGATCTGCTGACAGAGACGATACCCGTTCGTATCCGGGAGCATGACATCGAGGAGAATGAGATCGGGGTCGTGCTCCTGGACCGCCCGCAGGGCGTTTTCACCGTCGCTCGCGGTCACGAGATTCAGGTTTTCCTGTTCAAGCGCCATCTCCACGAGCTTCTGAATCGTCAGGCTGTCGTCCACGATGAGCACGGTCTTCCGTTGGTCTTTTCGAGGGGAAGGTTCGATGTAGCCCAGCTGAGCGAGCGCGTGGATGCTCGTGAGGGCATCTGGAATCGGCATCTTGATCTTCTGAGCAATGCCCTCCACAGGCCGTGCCCCGTCTATCGCAAGGAATACCTTCCAGTGGTCGAGCCAGAGCTGCATCGTCTTGTTCTTGAACGCGTGCGCCCCCGCGCTTGAGCGCTGATACACGAGCGACAGGTCAGCGCCGATGTCCTTCTGCCGGGTCTCTTCGTCCGCTTTGACCGAGGCGGCCATGAGAAGGCTCTGGATATCGAGCGCGATTTCCAGCTTGAGTTCCGGTTCCGCCCCTTCCTCGAAACTGACCTGCCCGCCGCGTTCCTGAATGAGCGCCCCCACTGTCTGCTCGGCCTGGGTCATGAGCGCCTGGATGAGGTCCTCTTGCGTGATCTTTCCGGAGTCGAGGAGGATCTGTTCGAGCGGCGGTTTCTGAGCGCTCGTCTTCTGATACTGAATCGCCGCGTTCAGGTCGGCCTCGGAAACCATCTTCTGTTCGAGCAAGATCGGCCCCAGGCTCTCGCGCCCGCTCTCGACGCCGATGACCTGCCCAGCGCGGAAGAAGAGCGTCTGCGGCACACCATCGTTCAGCTTGATCCGGAGCGCGCCCGTCTTCTTGGCCATTCTGAGCAATTGGAGCATTTCGGTGATGCTCAGCCCACGTATAGTGCCCGTGAGTCCCATGTGTCCTCCTTGACGGAGCGTGGTGGGGAGGCACACTACCCTTACCCTAATAGTATACGTTCCGGCCCGGTTCCGTGCCAGAACTCGACGGGGCCGCCACGTTTTCGACGAGTGAGCACCGGCGTACTTTTAAAGATACGGTATGAGGGAGGAGGTGTGAATGGCGAGCCTCGGCAGGAAGCGGGCGACCCCCGTCATGGCCTCTTTCTGGAACGCATCCGGGAGGGTTAGAAACCGTCCCCTACGTCTCGTCTCCGCGCGTAGGGGCGGGCGCACGCTTCGCGTTCGTCAACGTCCTTGAATGGTCTGAACAAAATACCTTGGCGGATGACGTTTCTCCGTCTCCAGAGAGCGGTCACAGTGGGAGGCAGCTTGCTTGAGCGAGCTTCGCTCTTCCATAGCCCCCGGATTTATCCGGAGGGCGGTGAGACCGTGCGTGAAGCCCTCCGACTGAAGTCGGGGGCTAATATGCCAAGCCATCTGAAGCTGGCTGGGTCTGCGGCTGCGTCACATGTACACATAATTCGTTCATGACCATAAAAGGACGCAGACCTGCCCGGAATCGTCCCAGAGCGGACTTCCCGTACACACGAGCGAGCATGTGGCGTGACTGCCCTCTCATGAGTTCTTCGCTCATTTTTCGTTATTATTTCAGGTGAGGTTGGGGTTGGTGATACGCTGGAGCGGGGTGCTCCACTGACAACGTTGGGGGGAGACTACACCGATGCGACACCAGAATGTGTGGGAACTCTATGAGTCGGGCGATCTTCTTACCTTGATCGAGGCCTTCGACGATGTGGAATCGCTGGACATGATCCACACGGCGATGTATGAGAATGCGCTGGATGCGGGCGTCCCCAAGCAGAAGCTCTCGCGGCGCATGGAAAACGTGAATTTCGAGATGGCGCGGAAGCACCGCCTTGACGAGCGAGATGTCGCGTTCCTCACGCGCAAGTCCATGGAACAGTACGACAAGAACGTCTCGATTGACATCCTGCGCAACCAGATCGTCGCCATCGTCAAGACCATTGACGAACATCGGAGCAGCGCCTAAAGCGATCCGGATCGCCCCGTTCGGCCTGCCAGAGCGGAACCGTTTTCGCTTCCACCCGTCTCTGCCCGCGTGGGGACGGGTTCGGCATTTCCGCTTCGATCAGCGTCCTCTCCTTTTGAAGCCGGTTGAACGGCCCTCAGCCTTGCGGCCATTCCGCGCCCATCGGACATTATGAAGGAGGGGAGCGCGTCTTTCGCCCTCCCCTGACGAGCACATGGGCAAGTGTCGAACGTGTCCCTCACGCGGAAGCACACTGAGGAACCTATGCCTCGGAAGCCGGAATCAACGCTGGCGGCTGCTGAGCGTATCGCTCTG
>Ga0172366_10003014_pt1 | contig 13245 bp, 8 predicted proteins | sample LakKivSesite69cm_FD_114533 | JGI IMG/M metagenome (GOLD analysis project Ga0172366, IMG submission 114533) | Sediment microbial communities from Lake Kivu, Rwanda - Sediment site 69cm | ecosystem: Environmental > Aquatic > Freshwater > Lake > Sediment | place: Rwanda: Western Province, Lake Kivu... | reverse complement strand
TTAATCCCTGAAGCGCCTCTGCCATCGCCAGCCCCGCAGAAAGAGGCGCCAAGCCAAGATATTTCAGGTCTAATTCTGGCTTGACCAGCACTGAAGCTAATAAAGAGCTTTTTGGCTCTGCCTGCCAGCTCCTTCCCCATCTCCCCCTTCCCTGAGCCTGCCAGTCCGCTACTAATACCAGCCCTTTATTGTCTATTCCTTTGCTTTTTGCCCTTCTGATTGCTTCTAAATTAGTAGAATCTATTTCTGAAAAGCACTCTATCTGATATCCAAGATAATTAATCAGCCGATAAATGGACTTAAAATCTTCACTCATCAATCGGAATAATGTTCATCGTGAAATGAACCGCTTTTGTGGAATGGGTGAGCGCTCCAACTGAAATATAGTTCACCCCGGTCTCCGCAATTTTTCGCACCGTCTCCAAACCCACCCCACCGCTGGCTTCCAATATCGCCCGGCCGGCGTTCATTTTCACCGCTTCTTTTAATTGCTCAAGGTTCATATTGTCCAGAAGAATAATATCTGCCTTAGCCTCTAACGCCTCCTTGAGCTCCCCCAATCCTTTGACCTCTACCTCCACCTTCATCCCCGGAGAGACTCTTGCCTTGGCTTTCTTCACCGCTTTTTTGACCTCGCCCACCACTGCCAGATGATTATCCTTAATTAAAATGCCATCATCTAACCTTAAGCGATGGCTCATCCCGCCTCCAGTCTCTATCGCATATTTCTGTAGCCCCCGGAGTAAAGGCGTGGTCTTGCGAGTCCCGGCTATCGCCACCCCAGTTCCTTCTACCGCCTTGACAAACTTTCTGGTCATAGTCGCAACTCCAGATAATTTTTGAAGAAAATTAAGCGCTAACCTTTCCCCGGTTAAAAGGCTTTGGGCTTTAGCTTTTATCTCCGCCACGATATTGCTCTGCTCCACTTCTTTACCATCCTCAATCCTGGACTTAAATTCAGCGTTTGGGTCAAGTTTTTCAAAAACCTTTTTCACAATATAAAGCCCGCAGACCACTGCCTTCTCTTCAGCAATGATGAATCCCCGAGCCTCTTTTTGCCCATCAACCAAAAATTCAGTGGTCAGGTCTCCAGTCCCAATATCCTCTTTTAAAGCCCGGTCAATTATCTCTTCTAAATCCGGCTCAAACTTTAGCAATTTTTTCATTCCGCATCTCTCCTTGACTCAAACAATATAATTTAATACTTGGTCTGGCTTTTTCACCTTCAAAATTTTTTTAGCCAAAGCCGGCTTTAAGTATTTGTTTTCTATCCAGATAGCTCGGATTCCAACATTTAACGCACCTAAAATATCACTTCCCAAAAGGTCGCCAATGTGAATGGTCTGTTTTGCGCTTACCCCAGCTAAGGATAGCGCCTTTCGGAAAAATTTAGGGTCGGGTTTGACCATTCCCTCTAAGGTAGAGTCCAGGATAAATTCAAAATAATTTTCAATCCCGACCATTCTACATTTCTCCCGAGTTCTACCATCATTATTAGAAATAATTCCCATTCTATACCCTCGCTTGAACAATTCTTTAAGAAGCCGGTCCGCGCTGGGCACTATTACCCGCTCGGGACGAAGCTCTGATAGCTGAGCAGAAAGCTCTTTTAGCAATTCCTCTTGAGCATTTTTTATCCCCAGCTCTGCCAAAAGCCCCTTACCTAACTGCTTCTGAAAAAGCTCTGGAGCAAAATGCTTTCTCTTAAGGAGCTTTTTGCTCACCTTAAAATCCGCAGTATGATAAGCGCATTCCACATCCTTAAGTTTTCTCTTGATTCCTAATCTCTTTAGCCCTAACCAGATTCTGGTCAAATAAGGTGGGTCGCTTGAGACCAAAGTGTCTCCGAAATCAAAAGTAATAAAATCCGGCTTAAATTTCATTAACTTCTGATTTTATCACCAAACTTTATTTCCTCAACCCTGATAAAGGCGCTCCATTATTAGAAAAAAAGAGATTATTAAACCAAGCGCCTAAAAAACCGCTTTTAATCTTTTGACTCCCGAAGCGCTTTTTTCCTCAAATTCTTAAAATATCTACGGATATCCTCTGCGGTCTTTCTGATATTATCCTCCAGCCGAGCCCTCGCGTCATTGCTAATCTCTTTCATCAGCTTATAATACCTGCGGTTGATTCTCTCCCTCTGCCAGCGGGTTACCAGATGATTGCCATAAGAGCGATAAATAAAACTGATAAAATCTAAGCGCAAAAATAGCCAAAGCACCTGCCAGAGTGAATAAAATCTTGCCATCCCCTTAAAGGTCTCCTTTTGAAGCTGATAAGGTGTCATATTCCGAGGACGGTAAACCACATGATGACCATCATAAAGACTCCAATCCCGTGTTAACAGCCTTCCTTCCGATTCTATTTCTTTATAAAACCGGGTGCCCGGTATCGGCGTCAGAATCATAAATTGCACCGTGTCTATCTTATTCTTTAGCGCAAATTTAGCGGTCTCTCTCACGGTCTCCAAATTGTCTGTGTCCGCGCCTAACACAAACATTCCATGAATTCTGATTCCATATTTATGAAACCGCTCTATCGCGCTTCTAATCTCCTCCAGATTGATTTGCTTCTTATATGCGCGGAGCGTTTCCGGGTTGATTGATTCCAAGCCGATATAAACAAAAAAACAATTAGCAAGCCTCATCAACTCCAATAACTCCTCATCCTCACTGGCATCTGCCCGGAGCTGGGCAGTCCATTTAGGGGTAATTTTGTTCTCAATCATCAGCCGAAGCAGGCACTTGCTGTTCGCAGGATTAGCGACAAAGTTGTCATCATAAAAGAACACCGCATCATTTTTCTCCAAATTCAATTGCTCCAATTCCTCTAAAACTCTCTCTGGGTTTCGGAACCGATATTTTCTTCCAAATAACTCGGTCACCGCACAAAAGCTACAATTATAAGGACAGCCCCGGGAAGTGATTACTGGCTTTATATTTCCAAGTTGACCATTAAGCAGACTAAAATCCGGAAAGGGAAAATCATCCAGGTTGGCGCAAAATGGAGGATTGGGATTATGAAAGAATTTATCCCCAATTCTGAAGCTCAAGCCCGGAATTTTCTCCAACCCGGTTTTCTCCTCCAGCGCCTGGACAAAAGGAATAATCGTGCTCTCCGCTTCTCCTCGCAAAACAAAATGACCATGCTCTAACGCCTCTTCTGCTAAAAAGGTCGGATGGGGTCCGCCAAAGACCACGGTCTTGCCCAACTTCTTAAGCTCATCCCCTAAAACATAGGAGCGCTTGGCAGTAGAAGTAATCGCAGAAATCCCAACCAGCTCCGCATCTAAAATTTTTTTATAGTTCAGCTTCTCAACCGTCTCCACCATCACCTCAACCTGATGCCCAGCCTTTTTTAAAATCGTGCCTAAAATAATGGTTCCTAACCGGGGCAAGGCATAGCGAGAAAAAATATGAAAATCCGGTGGCATTGGCTCAATAAAAACAATTTTCATCTCCCCATCTCCCTTCAGAAAATAACTTTTGATTAGTGTAGCATAAATTTCTAAAAAACCAAAACTGGTGAGGAATTTTTTTATAATTGAAAATTGGTTATTAGCCTCTTTAAAAATGTTAATAAAATCAATTGGTTGCATTAAAATCATTGACTTAGGGGGAAAAAGTTATATAATCTGGAATTGTCTTTTATAAATTTTTAGTAGTTGAGATAGGTTTTATGAAGGGAGAAGGGAAAAAAAGGATAACCGGGCAAAGGCCGGTTTTTAAGCCAAAAAATCTTCAGGAGCTGATTTTAGCGCTGGACCATTTCTGGGCAGATTATGGATGTTTGCTGGAGCAGTCTTATGACCTGGAGGTGGGCGCAGGCACCTTTCATCCATCCACTTTTCTTCGCTCGCTGGGTCCTGAGCCCTGGCAGGTAGCTTATGTTCAGGCAAGCAGGAGACCAACTGATGGAAGATATGGGGACAACCCTAATCGGCTTCAACACTATTTTCAATATCAGGTGCTTTTGAAGCCCAGTCCCAAAGAGGTTCAGGAGATATATCTGGATAGCTTGCGGGCAACCGGAATAGACCCGCTTGAGCATGACATTCGGTTTGTGGAAGACGATTGGGAAAGCCCGACCTTAGGCGCTTGGGGATTGGGCTGGGAGGTCTGGCTGGATGGAATGGAGATTACCCAGTTCACTTATTTTCAGCAATGTGGAGGGATTGATTTAGCGCCTATCTCCGTGGAGCTTACTTACGGCCTGGAGCGGATTAGCACCTATCTTCAAGGCGTGGACAATGTCTTTGACCTGAAATGGAATGACGAGGTGAGCTATAAGGAGCTTTATCATTTAGCTGAGCGGGAATGGAGCAGATACAATTTTGAATTAGCGGACCTGGATTTTCTTTTTCGGTGTTTTGAACAATGCGAAAAAGAGTCCCAGAGCCTGATTAAACAAGGATTGGCTCTGCCCGCGTATGATTATTGCCTGAAATGCTCTCATCTCTTTAATCTGCTTGATGCCAGAGCCGCAATCAGCATTAGTGAGCGAGTCAATTATATTGCTCGGGTTCGGCAGTTAGCGAGGAGCTGTGCGGAGCTTTATCTTTTGAAACGATTGGAGATGGGCTTTCCGTTTCTTAAGGATAAAAAACAAAAAGAAAAAGCGCTTGAGGAATTTTCTTGGCTAAAGGAGGCAAAGGCTGAAGATGCCTGAGCTATTATTAGAAATCGGCTGTGAGGAGGTGCCAGCGAGATTTATGCCGGAAGCTCTCTCTCAGCTTAAGGAGCGAGCGGAAGACATATTTAGCCGGGAAAGAATTTCCTTTAAGTCGCTCAAAAGTTTTGGCACGCCTCGGAGATTAGTGCTTTTGGTGGAGGAGCTTAGCTCGGTTCAAGCCAATAAGCCCATAGAGAAATGGGGACCTTTTGTTAATCAAGCTTTTGATTCAGAGGGAAGACCGACCAAATCCGCATTAGGCTTTGCTAAAAGTATGGGCGTAGAGGTAGGTGAGCTTCAGAAAAAAATGTCCGAGAAAGGCGAAAGGCTTTATTTCGGGACTGAAGAGAAAGGGAAGAAAACCGAGCAGTTATTAAAGACCCTTGTTCCGGAATTGATTTTAGGCTTGAGCTTTTCCAAATCAATGCGCTGGTCAACAGGAAAAATTAGGTTTGCCAGGCCGATTCATTGGATTTTAGCCCGGTTCAATGGAAAAGTGATAAAATTTGAATTAGATGGAATCAAGAGTAATGGCAAGAGCTACGGGCATAGGTTTCTTGCTCCAGAGAGGATTGAGGTCAAGGATTTTAGGCAGTATCTGGAGAAACTGGCAAAGGCTTATGTGATGGTGGACCAGGAGGAGCGAAAGCAATTGGTTAGAATTGAGCTAGAAAAAACCGCTAAAAAATTAGGTGGGGAGCTGGTCCCGGATGAAGGATTGATAGAAGAAGTGAGTTTTTTAGTGGAATATCCGATGGTGCTTTCCGGGAGTTTTGAGCCAAATTTTTTGAAATTGCCCCCGTCGGTGTTAATTTCAGCGATGCGGGGTCATCAGAGATATTTTGCTGTTAAAAAGAAAGGCGAGAGACTGGAATTACTTCCCAATTTTTTGTTTGTCGCCAATACCCGGGTTAAGGATAAAAGAGTGGTCATTAAGGGAAATGAGAAGGTGCTTTCTGCTCGGCTGAATGATGCGGAATTTTTCTATAAGGAGGATTTAAAGATTCCGCTCAGTGAGCGGAGCGAGAGGCTTGGTCGGATGGTCTTTCAAGCAGGCTTGGGAAGTTATCTGGACAAAAGGGAGAGGCTTGAGAAACTTTTGCTTCATTTAATTGAGCAATTGGGCTTGAAAGATGCGGAGCTTAAGGAGGAGGCGCTCCGCGCGGTTCGGCTTTGCAAGGCGGATTTATTGACCCAGATGGTAGGAGAATTTCCGGACTTAGAAGGGGTTATGGCTGGGGAATATGCTCGGGTTCAGGGGGAGCCAGACCGGGTCTGGAAAGCGGTTTCAGAGCATTATCTACCGAAAACCGCTCAGGACATAGACGCAAAGCGGTTTCCGAAAAGTTTGCTCGGACAGATTCTAAGTATTGCGGATAAAACTGATTCAATCATTGCGGGTTTTGTCTCTGGCAACCAGCCCACAGGCTCCCAGGACCCGTTTGGGATAAGGAGATTAGCCAATGGTCTGATACAGACCACGCTTAAATATAAAATTGACTTTAATCTGGATAAAATGATTGAGCTGGGGCTTAATTTGTTTTCTAATCTGGCTAAATTTGATTCCGCTAAAATAAAAAGTCAGATAATAGATTTTTTCCAGGTCCGGCTGAAAAATATCTTGAGCGAGTTCAATTTTGCCTATGATATTATCAATGCGGTGGTGTCCAGCTGGGAGGGAAGCATTATTTCGGTCTGGGACAGGGTTTTGGCGATAAGCGAGTTGAGAAAAGAGCCAGACTTTCAGGATTTATTTATTGGTTTCCGTCGGGTGGAGCGGATTATAGAGGAGACCGGCGAGCTGGAGATTTCGCTTTTTGAGAATGATGAGAAAAGGCTCTGGGAGAGTTTTCAATCGGTAAAGTCAGAGCTGGAGAGATTCGTTTTGGAGAAAAAATGGAAGCAAGCTCTTTTGGAATTAGCAAAGCTCAAGCCAGAGATAGATAGGTTTTTTGATAAGGTTTTGGTGAATGTGGAGGATGAGCGGATTCGCAAGAACCGGCACACGCTTCTTGACCGGATTGCTCAGCAATTCCGTAGAATTGCGGATTTTTCCCAGATTGTGGGAGGAGATAAAAATAAAGAAGGAGGATAGGAAAAATGGCAAAGCGCAGGAAGTTCATTTATTTTTTCGGGGATGGTAAGGCAGAGGGAAGAGCAGAGATGCGGGACCTGTTAGGAGGCAAAGGAGCCAATTTAGCAGAGATGACCAACCTGGGCATCCCGGTTCCAGCCGGGTTCACGATTACCACTGAGGTCTGTGGATTTTACTTCAAAAATAAGAACAAACTTCCTCCGGGATTAAAAGAAGATGTGGTCAAAAATATCCATCGGATTGAGCGGGTGATGGGAGCTCGGTTCGGCTATGAAACCAATCCGCTTCTGGTAAGCGTGAGAAGCGGAGCCAGAGCAAGTATGCCGGGGATGATGGATACGATATTGAATTTAGGCTTGAACCTTCAAACTGTTCGGGGATTGGTGGAAAGGACTGACAATCCCAGGTTTGTCTGGGATAGCTTCCGCAGATTTATCCAGATGTTCGGAAATGTGGTGATGGGAATTCCCGGAGATGACTTTGAAGAGATTTTAGAGGGGGTAAAAAAGGAGAAGGGAGTAAAGAATGATATAGAGCTTGGCCCCGAGGATTTTCAAAAGGTGGTGGAGCGGTATTTAGCAATGATTGAGAAGAAAGGGAAAAAATTTCCGCTTGACCCTTGGGAACAACTCCGGGGAGGAATAGAGGCGGTGTTTAAGAGCTGGAATACGCCCCGGGCCGTGACCTATCGTCGGCTTAATAATATCCCGGATGACTGGGGCACTGCTTGTAATGTTCAGGCAATGGTGTTCGGAAATATGGGCACGGATTCTGCGACTGGGGTATGTTTTACTAGAGACCCGGCTACGGGTAAAAATATATTTTTCGGGGAATGGCTACCCAATGCCCAGGGGGAGGATGTGGTCGCAGGAATTAGGACCCCGCTTCCCATCACTAAGGAGGCCAAGAAGTCTTTGGGCGAGGTGAGCCTTGAGGAGTATATGCCCAATTGTTATAAACAGTTGGTGAAAATTTATCAGCGTCTGGAGAAACATTTTAAGGATTTGCAGGATATAGAGTTCACCATTCAAAATGGTCGGCTCTGGATTCTCCAGACCCGCTCCGGCAAGCGCACCGGATTGGCCGCGGTTCGGATTGCAGTGGATATGGTCAAAGAGAAATTGATTAGCAGAAAAGAAGCGGTGCGGAGGGTGGAGCCGGAGGCGTTGATTCAACTCTTGGCGCCGATTTTTGATGTGGAGCAAAAAAAACAGGCAATTAGCAAAAAGAAATTATTAGCCAAAGGATTAAATGCGGGTCCAGGCGCGGCCAGTGGCAGGATAGTGTTTAATGCGGATGAGGTGGAGCGGGAAGCCAAGAAAGCAAGGGTGATACTGGTTCGGCAGGAGACCAGCCCGGAGGATATTCACGGAATGGCGGTTGCGGCTGGGATTCTCACTGCCCGAGGTGGAATGACCTCACACGCCGCGCTGGTCGCAAGAGGAATGGGTAAGCCCTGCGTGGTGGGATGCTCAGCGCTGGAGATAGATTATGGTCGGAAGCAGATGAAGGTAGGCGCAAAGACTTTTAAGCAGGGAGAATGGCTTTCTATTGATGGCACTACTGGAGAGGTTTTAGAGGGGGAACTTAAGACCTACCCCAGTGAGGTGGTTCAGGTATTGGTGGAGGGAACACTCAAGCCTTCTGATTCAGAGGGTTATCAGTATTTTAGTAAAATTTTGAGATGGGCGGATGAGATACGGAAGATTGGGGTGAGATGCAATGCGGATACGCCAAGAGACGCGGGAATTGGTAGAAAGTTTGGCGCAGGAGGGATTGGTCTTTGCAGGACCGAGCATATGTTCTTTGAGCCGGACCGGATAATGGCTATGCGGGCAATGATTTTAGCAGAGACCTCAGAGGAGCGCTGGAAGGCTTTGGAGAAGATTTTACCGATGCAGAGAGAGGATTTTATTGGGATTTTCAAAGAGATGGCGGGTCTGCCTGTGACTATTCGGCTTTTGGACCCACCGCTCCATGAGTTCATTCCTCATAAAGAAAAGGAATTCAGGGCTTTGGCTAAAAAATTAAAAGTGCCTTTAAGCAAATTAAAAGCCCGGGCGGAACAGCTTAAGGAATTTAATCCTATGCTGGGGCATCGGGGATGCAGGTTAGGAATTACTTATCCAGAGATTTATGACCTTCAGGTTGGGGCAATTATAGAAGCGGCTTGTGAAGTTGCTAAGAAGAGTAAGCAAAAGCCAATGCCAGAGATAATGATACCCTTGGTCGGGCATAAGAAGGAGCTTGAGATACTCAGGGAAAGGTCTGAGAGGATAATCAAAGAGGTGATGAAGGGAAAAGGAATGAAGCTGGATTATTTGATTGGCACGATGATTGAGATTCCCCGGGCCTCGGTTTGCGCAGACCAGATAGCAGAGGTCGCAGAGTTCTTCAGCTTCGGCACTAATGACCTGACTCAGACCGCCTTGGGCGTAAGCAGGGATGATGCGGGAAGCTTCCTCGGACATTATGTTCAGCAGAAGATTTATGCTCGGGATCCGTTTGAAGCCATAGACCAGGAGGGAGTTGGGCAACTGATGGATATTGGGGTGAAGAAGGGAAGAGCAACCCGGCCTAAGCTGAAAATTGGTATCTGCGGAGAGCACGGCGGAGAGCCGAGTTCAGTGGAGTTTTGCCATCGGATAAATTTGAACTATGTTAGTTGCTCACCCTATCGGGTGCCAGTAGCTCGGATGGCAGGTGCGCATGCGGTTCTGAAGGAAAAGGAAGAGGAACAGACAGTAGATTGATACTGCGAATAATTGATTCAGGTTGAGCTAAGCCTCTGAGCAGTTAGAGGGGGACAGATATTGGAATTTATTTTTAGCAGTGGTAAGATTAAGTTTGATGGAGGAGTTTGAGCAAGAGTTAAAGCTTTTGGTTCAATCCGGGCATCATTTAATTTATTTATTGAGTTATGAAGAGGACCGGGCAAAGAGGTTAATTAGAAAACTGGCTGAGAGCTTCCGCACAAAGGTTAGGTATTGGTCCTCTGCCAAGGGATTTGGAGAGGGGTTAAGTGTCGGATGTTCTGCACAAGACCTGCTTTTAGAAATCAGTAAAATTTCTGAGCCTAACTGGTTCGTGTTGTCTGACTTTCATCATTTTTTGCAAGAGCCTCTCATAAATAGAGGTTTGAGGGAACTGAGTAGTTCTACCTCCAGGCGCAGGCAGTTCATTTTTATGGTTTCTCCCATTTATAAAATTCCCCTGGAGTTAGAGAAAGAGATAGTGATGCTTGAGCTACCTTTGCCTGGAGCAGAGGAATTGAAGCAAATACTTGAGCGGGTAATAGCAAGTTTTGAGAAAAGCCAGGGAAGAGAGATTAAGCTCAAAAATGAGCTTAAGGAGAAGATAGTACGCGCGGGATTGGGGCTAACTGAGCAGGAAGCGGAAAGGGTTTTTGTTCGGGCTTTTATAGAGCATCCGGAATTTAAGGAGGAGCATTTAGATTCAATTCTGGCTCAGAAGAAGCAAATCATCCGCCAGCAGAATCTTTTAGAGTTTTATCAAGTGGAGGAGAATCTGGAGCAAGTTGGAGGCTTGGACCTATTAAAGGATTGGCTAAAGAGCCGTGCCCGGGCTTTTAGTGAGGAAGCGAGAAGATATGGTTTGCCTGAGCCAAGAGGGTTATTACTGCTTGGAGTTCAGGGATGTGGAAAGAGCCTTTGCGCCAAAGCCGTGAGCAATCTCTGGAGACTGCCTTTGCTTCGGTTTGATGCCAGTTTGGTTTTAGGCTCGCATGAGCCTCCAGCAGAGGTGAATATCAGAAGGGCGATACAGCTGGCTGAATCTATTTCTCCTTGCGTGCTATGGATAGATGAGATAGAAAAGGGGTTCAGCGCCCAGCTGGTCAGTGGCAAGGAGGCAAGCGGGGCAGTGGCACGGGCTTTTGCCAGTTTTTTAGTCTGGCTTCAGGAGCGGAAAAAGCCGGTTTATGTGATTGCCACTGCTAATTCCATTAGCGAGCTACCGCCAGAGTTAGTGCGCAAGGGTAGATTTGATGAGGTGTTTTTTGTTGACCTTCCCAAAATCCATGAGCGGGAAGAGATATTTGCCATTCATCTAAAGAAACGGGGCCGGGAGCCGACTAATTTTGACCTTAAGGCTTTAGCAGGGGCGAGCGAGGGATTTAGTGGTTCAGAGATTGAGCAAAGCATTATCTCTGCAATGTATGAGGGATTTACTGATAGCAGGGAGGTAAATACTGAGGATATATCAAAAGCCTTGAGCGAGACCGTGCCTTTGAGCGAGACCCTGGAGGAGCAGGTAAAGGAGCTAAGAAGATGGGCAAAGAACCGAGCCAGGCCCGCCTCTCTTGATACAAAGCTGATTGACCTGCTATCTCAAGGTCCAGGAGGAAAAAGTTCCATTTGAAATTCCGACTCACTGATAAAAAAACCTTTAAGCCTATGATTGCTTTTCTTCTTTTAGATGGGACCAGCCGAAAAAACAAAAGCTTGCCTGAGATAATTTTAATCATCCTTTGTCTTATTAAAAATTGGGGGATATTTTGATTTCAGTGATTGGGTTGCAGAAAACCGCACAAGTGATATAATCACTAACCAATGAGTTTAAAGAAGAGAATTTTTTGGACTCTGCTTTTTACTTTTTTAGGCATAGCTGGATTTGCCGGATATTATTATGGCCTCATTTTTAGTGGTCGTAATCCTTTTCTGAATTTAGGGGAGGTGGCGCCAGGAAAAATTTATAGAAGCGGAGTCTTAGGAAAGAAAGATATTGAAAAAATGGTGTCTAAATATGGGGTTAAAACCATTATTTGCATAAAAGGCAAAGAGAGTCCAGAGATAAAACAGTTTGCTCGGTCTTCGGATTTAAACCTGCTGGTGATGAAAGCTCGGGCGGAAAATCCTATAGAGGAAAAAAAATTACAGCTGATTATGAAAGTCCTTTCTGAGCAGCCTTTTAACCGGTCTGATTATTCAGAGCTAATCACTGATTGGATAGGACCCGATGAGGATTGGGTGAGGCTTCCTGGAGCTTTTTTGATTCATTGTCAGATGGGCGCGGACCGAACTGGCTTTGTCGTCGCGATTTATCGGATTTGCGCCCAGGGCTGGGAAGAAAAATCTGCCCGGAGAGAAATGCTTAAGTATTTTCATCTCCCTCCGCGCTATCCTAAACTTTGGCAATATCTGAGAGAGCTTAATCCTCAAGAGCTTTGCCCAGCGCTTGGTTTTGAATATCCGCCCTTGTCGGAAGCGATAAAGGGAGAAGAAAAATAATGAAGAATGAAATAATAGAAACCGATATTTTAGTAATCGGCTCCGGGGTCGCTGGACTCTTTTTTGCGCTTAAAGCCAGCGAACTGGGAAATATTATAGTCTTGAGCAAACGAGATTTGTGGGAATCCGCCAGTTATTATGCTCAAGGAGGAATAGCCAGCGTGATGTCTGAGCTGGACTCTTTTGACGCTCACATCAAGGATACCCTGGAAGCAGGGGCAGGATTATGCAAGCCGGATGTGGTTGAGATGGTGGTCAAGAGCGGTCCCAGCAAGATAGAAGAGCTGATTAAATTAGGCGTGAAGTTCTCTATGCGCGCCCAAAATCAATTTGACCTGGCAAAAGAAGGTGGACATAGCAAGCGAAGAATTTTGCATACTGAGGACGCTACCGGCATAGAGATAGAAAATGTTTTGCTCAAAAACTGTCAAAAGAAAGCTAATATAAAATTTTTAGAGTGGCACCAGGCAATTGATTTAATCACTACCGAGAAGCTGGGCGAGCCCGGACCTAATCGGGTGTTAGGAGCCTATGCGCTTTCAGTCAAAACCGGAGAGGTCAAGACCATTTCTGCCCGAATAGTGGTTTTAGCATCCGGCGGTGCAGGAAAGGTCTATTTTTACACCACCAATCCAGATGTTTCCACTGGAGACGGAGTCGCAATGGCTTGGAGAGCTGGGGCAAAAATCGCCAATCTGGAGTTTTTCCAGTTTCACCCCACCTGCCTTTATCATCCAGGGGTGAAATCTTTTTTAATCTCCGAGGCGGTTCGCGGAGAGGGCGCTATTCTTAAAAGGATAGATGGAGAGCGGTTTATGCTCAACTATCATCCCTTGGCAGAGTTAGCTCCTCGGGATATAGTCGCAAGAGCCATAGACCAGGAGATGAAAGCCTCAGGACAGGACTATGTCCTACTGGACATCACCGCCAAACCAGCAGAGTTCATCAAGCAAAGATTTCCCAATATCTATAAAACCTTAAAGCAATATGGGTTGGATATGACCAAAGAGCCAATCCCAGTGGTGCCCTCTGCTCATTATATGTGTGGAGGAGTGCTGACCGATAAACACGGCGCAACCAATGTCCTTGGGCTTTACGCCATAGGAGAGACCGCTTGCACCGGTCTTCACGGCGCAAACCGATTAGCCTCCAATTCCTTATTAGAGGCGCTGGTCTTTGCAGACCAAGCCAGTGAGGCTATAGCCAGGAGTCTTTTGCAATTAGAGC
>Ga0172366_10003013_pt1 | contig 13248 bp, 12 predicted proteins | sample LakKivSesite69cm_FD_114533 | JGI IMG/M metagenome (GOLD analysis project Ga0172366, IMG submission 114533) | Sediment microbial communities from Lake Kivu, Rwanda - Sediment site 69cm | ecosystem: Environmental > Aquatic > Freshwater > Lake > Sediment | place: Rwanda: Western Province, Lake... | reverse complement strand
TGGCCTGCGTTGGTGTGTGACCCCATAAATTGAAACCATTACCAAAAGGGCGGGCTTTGCCCGCCCTTTTGTTTACCCTGCCTTGACTTTAAAAATATCCTTGATATAATTAGCCGTGAAAATTACCCTTGCTCAGTTAAATCCAATTGTCGGCGACATAGATGGTAATTTAAAAAAACTTATTGAGACTGTCAAACAGGCACAACAGGATAAAGCAGATCTTGTTGTCTTTCCTGAACTATTTTTATCCGGCTATCCACCCCAGGATTTGTTGGAAAGAAAATGGTTTATAAAAAAAATTGAAAGAGCAATTGAAGAAATTCTAAAAGTATCATCATTCTACCCTGATACCGGTATTATATTCGGTGCACCATTATTCTCTTATAAAGATACAGGAAGGGGCCTTTATAATTCTGCAGTATTTATTTACCTGGGGTTAATAATTCATCAACAACACAAATCCCTTTTACCCACCTACGATGTCTTTGATGAAGCAAGGTATTTTGATTCGGCACCAGAGATAAAACCTGTCCAATTTAAAGATGAGGTAATTGGTATCTCTATTTGCGAAGATGCCTGGAATATTCCTGAATTGTGGCAAAGACAATTTTATGACCATGACCCGATAAGTTTACTAACACAAAAGGGGGCGACACTATTGATTAATATCTCCGCATCACCATTTACTATGGGCAAGGAGGAAGTTCGTTTTCGGATTCTGAAAAACCATTCTCAAAAATACCGCAAACCTTTCATATTTGTTAATCAGGTTGGTGCCAATGATGAATTGATTTTTGATGGTCTGAGTATTTGTATAGATAAAAATGGATTGCCTGTCGAAGTATTAGCACCATTTGTAGAATGTATAAAAACGATTGATACAAATTCAAAAGGTAATGCGGAAAATTATAAACCACAAAATTATATTGAAAGTGTTTATTATGCTCTTGTTTTAGGCGTACGTGATTATCTAAATAAATGCCGATTTAAAAAAGTGGTCGTTGGATTATCTGGTGGCATTGATTCTGCGCTCGTTGCCTATATTGCTACAGAAGCGATTGGTCAGAACAATGTGCTGGGTATAACAATGCCTGGACCGTTTTCATCAAAAGGAAGTATAGAGGATTCAAAAAAATTGGCAGAGAATTTGGGGATTGAACTGAAAAATATACCAATTAGCTCCATTTATGATGCCTATCTGGTGAATCTGAAAGATGAGTTTGCCGGAAGGAAATTTGACATTACCGAAGAGAATATTCAGGCACGGATTCGGGGTAATATCCTGATGGCACTATCCAATAAATTCGGTTATCTTGTTTTAACGACCGGGAATAAAAGTGAACTTGCAGTTGGCTATTGCACACTTTATGGTGATATGAGTGGAGGACTTGCAGTAATCTCTGATGTGCCCAAGACAATGGTCTATAAGATTGCCCAATTTATCAACCGTGAAAAAGAGATAATTCCTCTGGAAATCATCAAAAAACCACCTTCCGCAGAATTGAAACCAAATCAACTTGACCAGGATACCTTACCGCCCTATGAAGTTCTTGATCCAATACTACAATTATACATAGAAGAAGGTTTATCAAAAGAGGAGATTGTAGTAGAAGGTTTTAACCCAGAGATTGTGGACTGGGTAGTAAAGGCAGTAAATAGAAGTGAATATAAAAGACGCCAGGCACCACCAGGTTTAAAAGTAACATCAAAGGCATTTGGCCTGGGCAGAAGAATGCCCATTGCCGCAAAGTTTTAAATCAACTCACATAGTTTCCAATGTCATTGCGAGTCCGGCACACAGATGTACTGGAACGGTGATCCTTGCAACAGAAATTTAATTAATAATGAGACTGAAATTTCCACCCTGGTTTTTAATAATTGAATAAAAAAAGGCAGGCGGGGATTCTCCCACCTGCCTTTGGTTCTAATTCCTGTGTTATAAACCGAGTTTCAATGGGATTCTAATGCCACCCATAATATTCATGGGCATATATGAATCACCAACTTCAGGCGAGACGAAGTTGAGATTATATTCTACATAACCACTCATATTGCCGAACCCCATTTCAGCTCCAAGCCCACCCTTTATGATCATCTGCACATCTTTTTCAAACTGGAACCCGGCAACCAGATAAGGCTGGATTGCTGCAGGCATTGGTATGGTGATGAGTAAATCAGAACCAGTAAAGGTTCCAAATTTAATAGGAGTACCTTCGCTGAAATTCACTTCAGCAAGGAATCCCCTCGCCTTTAGAATCGGAAGCAGGTTCATGATCACATCCGCCTTCGCGCCAAAGTATGCACCTTCACCTTGCTCATCAGTGAAATCCTGATAAGCACCACTGAGGCTGAGTGTCAGACCATACAATCCACTCAGCATTGTTGCCGCTACTGCTATGGCAAATAGCTTCTTCATTAAAAACCTCCTCTCATCGCAAATTATATATACAATTCAATCTTTGTCAAGAGAAATTTGTAAGTCTGCGTTTTATAATATAGGCAAGGCATGATACGATCGTGGATGAGAATAACAGTACCCGGAATCCCAAAAGGGCAATCACACCACCAATCAATGGTCCAGTTATACCAGATAGCCCAATAACTGAATTTAAAAATCCCGTGGCAGTTGCCTGTTCAAGGTTATTTTTAAGTAGACATTTTATTGAACCTAAATATAAGGTTGCCCAGGAAAAGCCGAGTAATATTTGTAAAAATAGAATAATATGCCAATTCGGTGAAAGTCCATAACCTAAAAAGGTCAGGACTGAACAGGCTATGCCCATAAGCATCAATTTTTCGCCTTTCTGTTTATCCATTAAAATCATAAAAATAAACTGGGCAAAGGGATTTATTGCATATATTAAACCTATTTGAAATTTATTTGCCCCAAGTTCATATAAATATATTGGAAATATCGCCCATATCGCCTGGGCTGCACTATGTCTGATAAAAAACGGTAGATAAATACCAAAATTTTTACGGATTAACCGAAAAGGGAAAACTGGAACATAAATACTCTTTCTTTCTTCTTTTATAAAAAAACCGAGCACAAAACCTATCAAACAGAATGAGGCAGCTACCGTAAAGATTAAAAAATTTTTCTTTAAAATCCCCGGCAAAAAGTTTCCTATTGTATAACCGAGTGAACCAAAGCCTGAAAATAAACCCAAAGAATTACCCCAGGCAAGTGCGGTAACTGACCCAGGTATCATTCCTATACTCAAACCAGCAAATCCTCGGAATAGAAAAATTGTCTTTAAATTATTTATGAGACTATGACAAAATAATACAATTGTTGAAATAAGGAATCCAAGAATAATTATCCTTTTTCTGCCGTACATATCACCAAGTCTTCCAAAGAGCAGTGAAGAAAAAAAGAGCATCCCATTGTATAATGCAAGAATGAGTGAAATCAAAAATAGATTATCTGTATATTCACGGGCAATCAAAGGAACAAAGACTGAGGCAGTAATCCAGGAGGCAGAATAACAAAAATTAAGAATGTTAACTATATTCAGTTCTAAACGCCTCCGGGTTTGGTCAACAGAATATTTTCTTTACACAGAGGACACGCCTCAGGTTGAAAATTCTCTACCTCTTTTTTGTAAAGTGTCTGGTATTCAAAGGCAATCTTTGAAGAACTACGGTCAATCAACACAACAATGCCGATAATCCTGCCCTGTTTTTCCTTTACTGCTTCAATAGTTTCATTTAGTGATTTACCCGTTGTAAGGACATCGTCCACAATGAGGATATTCTTCCCTTTTATGTTAAAGCCTCTTGCCACAGCTCTTTTCCCCCCGCGTTCTTCAGCAAATCCTGCATTGCAATTCAATTGCCGGGCAGTTTCAAATGCGATGATAATACCACCGGTTGTTGGGCCAATGACCCATTCAATCTTTTTGTCTTTAAAGTTTTCCGCAATCATTGAACAGAGTTTGCTCGTTGCCTCAGGATTTTCTAAAATCCGGAATTTTTCAAAGTAATATTCACTGTGTAAACCCGAATTTAATACAAAATGTCCCTCTAATAATACTTTATATTTACGCAGTATCTCTTCAACCTGCATCTTCTATCTCCTTAATAATCTTTTTTGTTGCCTGCAAAGGGTCTTTTGCACCCACAATCGGCCTGCCTACAACAATAAAATCTGCACCTGCCTTTATTGCCTGACCCGCAGTCATTGTCCTTGCCTGGTCATCGACCTCTTCTCCCTCAGGTCTAATCCCGGGTGTGACAATAAAAAAATCCTTTCCACAAGACTGTTTTATCTTTGTTATTTCGTGGGGTGATGCAACAACCCCATCAAGACCTGCGCTCTGGGCAAGCCGAGCAAGGAATATGACCTGTTCTTCAATAGTCCGTTTTACATCACCAAACAGGTCTTTAAAATAGGCTTCATCAATACTTGTCAGGACTGTTATACCAAGTAGTTTTAGTCGTGGTATCTTTTTAATATCCGAAATTAGAGAAACTGCCTTCACTGCTTCTTCCATCATCATAAAGCCACCACTAATGTGGAGGGTCAATAAATCAACACCCATTGCCATTGCCCCTTCGCAGGCACGGGCAACCGTATTTGGAATATCATGATACTTCAAATCCAGCATCACCTTCAAACCTTTGTCTTTCAGAAATTTTACAATTTCGGGTCCAAAATAAGTGAACGGGATTGCACCAATTTTGTAGTATTTAACTGAATCCTGTAGTTTGTCAACGATTAATTTAATCTTATTTAAATCGTTCAAATCAAGTGCGACAATTAATTTTTCTCTCATTGCTCCTCCTTATATAAACAGCATCCCAACCTAACCTATTAACCGACTAACACTTTTAATTCTTTTATTATCCTTATCGGTGCATAAGGATCTCTTAAAACCGCTGTGCCAATGGCTACTGCCGAGGCACCGGCAATTAGAAATTCATAGGCATCCTTTCCAGTCATAATGCCACCCATACCGATAATCGGTACTTTTAAATTCTTTAGTCTATAAACACAATATAACGCAAATGGCTTTATTGCCGGACCAGAGAGCCCACCTGTGATAATGGACTTTTTTGTGTTTATATCAAATGCCATTCCATAAATTGTATTAATTAGCGAAATCCCATCTGCACCAGCATCAATGCCTGGCTTTGCTATAATCAATGGGTCGCAAAAGTTAGCGGTCAATTTCACAATTACAGGTAGATTTGTTTTTTTGCGGACCAGTTTTACGATTTGAGCAACCATTTTAGGACTTTGACCAAATAATACCCCACCATTTTTTACATTGGGGCAGGAGATATTCAATTCAAATCCAGTAACACTATCACCTATCTCTTCAACAATCCGAGCATATTCTCCAATCTTAAATCCGGCAACATTGACAAATATCCGATTGTTGATTTTCTTTATCTCGGGCAGGACTGATTTGCAGAATTCTTTAACTCCTGGATTCTCCAGCCCAACAGAATTTATAACGCCACTTGCAGTTTCATAAATCCTCGGTGGTGGATTGCCCATTCTGGGTAATAGCGTGATGCCTTTGGTAAATATTGCACCCACTGCCCTGGTCACAGTTTTGTACTTCAAACCAAATCCAAATACCCCTGAGGCAAGGAAGACTGGGTTTTTGAATTTTATGCCGAAAAGTTCAACCATCAGTAAAAAGGTTATCAGGATACCTGAATATCAGGGCGCGGTTATCAGAATACCAGCATATCAGTAAATAAATTTCACCGGATGTTCTGATAATCTGATGCCCTTCCATCTGATTTTCTGATAATCTGATACCCATCAGTTAAACTCAATCCCTTTCAGTTCAAACACCGGCCCGTCCTCACAAATCCGCTTGTATTCACCGTAGTATTTTATGGCGCAGCCGAGGCAGAGTCCGCAACCACAACCAAGGAAGTCTTCACAAAAGGCATAGACAAGTATCGGTAAATTCATTGATTTCAACTCTTTGAGCATTGCTTTTGGACCACAGGCATAACAAATTTCATAATCGGTTATATCAATCCCTTTCAATACTGAAAGCGCGGTTCCCTTCTTTTTCTCGCCGGATTCGGTAATGAATATTGTACGGGGCGTAATCCTTTTTAGTTCTTTTTTTAGCACTAATCCTTCCGGAGTTTTTGCACCATAAATAAAGGTAAAATCGATGCGGTTTTTATTTAAGTTTCGGGCAAGAAAATATAGCGGTGCAACACCAATACCACCAGCAATAACAAGGCTCTTTTTCTTTTTTATCTTTATTTTTTTTCCAAATGGTCCAAAGGCAATCAATGTTTCACCGGATTGCTTTTCACTCAAAATTTTGGTGCCCTTTCCTACAACCTTTACAATTAAAAGTAATCTATTTTTATTGTAATTGGCAATGCTTATTGGTCTATTTAGCACAGGCTCAAAGTAATCATTAATTTGCATCTGTAAGAATTGACCTGGTCCGGGATTTATATTTCTGCAAAGGCATTCAAGAATGAAGATATTTAAATTTAACCATTTCTTTCTCAATATGCGGATTTTATGTTTAATCATATAAAATTATTCCTGTCCCATTAATCGTAAGGCACTTTTAGCATATTCAGTCCCCGAATATTTATTGATCAATTCATTACCCAAGTACTGAACAAGACTATCCTGTTTTAAAATCATCTTGCTTATCCAAAAATTTGCATACAAGGCTTTGGGTGATAGTTCACTTTCAGGATAATTTTTATAGACATTTTCATAGTGTCCCATAGCCTTTGGAATATCTTTCAGTTCAACAAAATATAATTCACCAAGGGCAAATTGTGCCTTATAAATTTCTTCAGTTTTGTTTGAAAGTTCTACAATCTTTTTCAAAACCTCAGAGCGGGCTTTAGCCTTTGTCAACAGCTCACTTGTAGTTTTTGTAGATAAGGAATCATAATAAGTAATTGCCAGTTCCACACTATCCTCTTTTTCCGCAATCTGAGCGAGTTCGTAATATGCTTTTGCTGAATAATCCGGCAATTGATCTTCCTTTACTTCCTGATAAATTTGTTTTGCGACCTCGATATTATTCATTCGGACATTAAGATTTGCAAGGAGCATCCTGAATTCTGGGTCATATTCATTTTCAAGAAAATTTTTACATTCATCATATTGATTCATTTCAAGATAAATACTGGCAATCTTTAATTTTATTTTTTTCTTCTCGTCGGAAGTTTGCACTAAAAGTTCCATTTTATTAAAGGTTCTAAGTGCAGATTCATAGTCTTTTAACGCATATTCTGCTTCACTCAGAATATTTAAAATCATCAACCTTTCTTTTCGGTTTAATTTCTCTTTCAATAATAAGTTTGCAACATTAATTAAATCCCGATAATTTTCATCACGATAATATGCATAACAGAGTATCACATTAGCCCGTTTACGGAAGTATTTGAATCTTCCAGCTTCCTTGAGGGCGATTATTGATTTATTATATTTGTCTGATTTGTAGTAAGCAAGCCCAGTATAATACATTGCATCATCATAAAATTTTGAACCCGGAAAGTTTGTGGTAAGAAAATCAAGTTTTTCTAAGGCTCGGGGATAATCACCTATATAATAATAGGACGCACCCATCATAAAAAGGGCATCATCAACATACCGTGAATCAGGGTATTTGACGATAACTGAAGCACATTTTTCAATTGTTTTGTCAAAGAATTCAGAATCAAATTTCAGGGTGTCACTCGTTACCAATTTCATCCCCTGATGATAATAGTTCTGGGCATTATAAAAGGTGTTGAAGTAAGCACATTTTGTATGCAGAATGATAAAAGCACAGCATGCTATGATTTTCAACCGCAATGATATTACTCGTCGCATTTTTCTCTTAAAAAATTCCAATCCGCCTTAGGCGGACCAAATCCCCAATAATACTAAAATCCAAATCTCTAAAATTAAGCAAAAAACGGGATATCGTCAAGTTTTTCTTTAGGCCTACGAGCCGAAGGCGATACTGCGATTTCGCACTTTTTAAAAGTGCGAAAGATACTGCGCGCGAAACGATACTGTAATTGCTTCGTTTATCCTTCACTTTGCGATTCCAACCTGAACATTTATAAACCTGGCTGGAACTGTACCATGGCCCACAAACATTGTCTGACCAGGTTCGCCCTTGCCACAATTGGGCACTCCATAGATATGCCAGTAATCTTTGTTTGCAATGGCATCGCACTTATTCCAGAATTGTGGTGTGATATCTGCATAGATTGGATTTTTATAAACTTCAGTCAATTTTCCATTTTCAATACGCCGGGCAAGTTCGCACCCGAACTGGAAATTCAATCTCTTATCATCGATGGACCAGGATTTGTTTGTAGTCATAAAAATACCATCTTTTGTATCTACAATCATATCTTCTAATTTCCAATCCCCAGGTAAGATATTGATGTTTGTCATCCTTATCAAAGGAATTCTGTTCCAGCCATCAGCCCGCATATTACCGCTTGATTTACCTCTGATAACTGGTGCTGTTTCCCTTGAACTTTGATAACCAACGAAAAGTCCCTCTTTAATTAAAGAAATCTTTTGTGCAGGAACGCCTTCATCATCCCAACCAAAAGTCCCAAGCCCACCTGGCGCTGTAGCATCAGCAACGATATTCACTAAATTTGAACCATATTGTAGATTATTTAATTTTTCCAGTGTCATAAATGAAGTGCCTGCATAGGATGCCTCTGTTCCTAAAACCCGGTCCAGTTCTGTAGGATGACCACACGATTCATGAACCTGCAAGACCATCTGGTTGGAATCAAGTATTATCGTGGTCTTCATTGAAGGACAGGGTTTTGAATCAAGGAGCATTAATGCTTCATCCTTTACACGACCTGAATTATCAATCAAACTCAATGCCTTTATGAATTCATATCCTGCCTGTGCATAATCATCGTATGAACGAATCTGGAGCTCACCTTTATTCATTGCATACGCCTTTACACCACCTCCAGAATATGTAAACTCCTGAACAACATTTGACCCTTCGGTTGATAAAAAGTGGATTTTAACACGACGAAATGACATAAAGGCAATTCTTGTTTTTATGCGGGCATCACCAGCCAGTATTTTGTCACACTTGAGTAAAATGTCAATTTTTTCGCTGAGTCTAATCTTAAAGGGATCAATCTGAATTGTTGATTGATAAGCACCATTTTGTGGTGGAAGTGAACTCAGAGTCACTGGTTTTCCTTTTATCCGGGCTGAAGCCTGTGCAATTAAAAGGGCATTCTTTGTAATCTGATTTGCTTCTTTTATATTTAAGAGATTTGAGGAGGCGAAACCCCAGGCATTGTCTTTGAGCACTCTTACTCCAAACCCTGTATCAAAATTGTGCGTGAGCGCCTCAATAATGCCGTTTTTTATCATTATTGTTTCGGATTCTTCTTGTACCAAGCGTACATCTCCGTAGGTTACCTTCTTTAATTTTAAATTATCAATAATGTTTTTCAGTATTTTGTCCATTTCAACTCCTGTGGTTTAACTATAATCAAATTTCCCCATATCGTCAAGGGTGATGTTGACACGACATTTAATCTGTATAATATATAATATAAGAATATATGAAAATTTTTGTGGGCACATCAGGTTGGTTTTATGAATGGAACAAAGAGCTGAGCCTTGACTGGTATATTGAAAACTCCGAACTTAATGCCATTGAATTGAATGCCTCATTTTACCGTTTTCCCTTTCTTAACCAGATAAGATCCTGGGCAAAAAAGGGTAAAAATTTGCGCTGGGTAATAAAGGTGAATAGACTCATAACACATCAGTATAAATTTTCTGACAATGGCTTGAGTGTGGGGCAGAGATTTTTTAATTTATTCTCAGCAATGGAAGATTTAATTGATTATTATCTATTCCAATTACCACCAAATTTGAGTGATAAGGTTCAGGAAAAAATTACTCAATTTATAAATAGAATCAATATCAATAAAAAATTCGCCCTGGAATTGAGAAATGGAACATGGTTTAATGATAAAACAATCAAGTGGGCAGAATCCCTGAACATAACCCTTGTCTCAATAGATGCACCGGATTTTCCACGCACAATATTTAATACCGCAAAAAATGTATATCTCAGGATGCACGGAAGGACTGATTGGTATTCCCATAATTATACAAAAGAAGAACTGAAAGAAGTTGCCGAAAAGATTTTGATGGTTCATGCAGAAAAGGTCTATGTGTTTTTTAATAATAACCACAATATGCTAAAGAATGCCCAGGATATGATAAAGATTCTTAATAAAATGTCAGTTTAGAAAAAGTAGTAATTAAGGATTAAGCGGAATTTTTATAATAAACTCTGTGCCTTTTTCTAATGTAGATTGGACTGATATCAAACCATTATGTAATTCAATGACTTTTTTTACAAATGCCAGTCCTAAGCCGATTCCGCCTTTTTTGTCTGAATAAAATGGACTAAAAATATTTTTTAAGTTTTCTTCAAGGATACCTTTACCTGTATCAAAGATAGAAATTATTACTGAACCTTCTTCGCTCATTGTTGCAATTTTAATTTTACCACTGGCACTTATTGCCTCAATACTGTTCTTTAAAAGATTGATTATTGCGCTAAGCAGGAGTTCATAATCAGCATAAATTTTATCCTGACATTTATATTCTTTTTCCACCATTATCCGCTCAGGAATCTCAGCTTTTCTAATTGCCTCTTCTAATAATTCACCCAGGATAAATTCGTTCTTCATTATTTTTACGGGGCGGGCATATTCTAAAAGATTGGCAATCAAACCCTCCATTATACTACATTCTTTAATAATTTCTTCGGGGTCTTTCTTGCCTTTTTGAATCAATCGTGCCAGACCTGTAATCGTCGCCAGAGAATTTCTGAATTCATGGGCAATATATGCGGAAAATTCTAAGAGTTCTTTTTCTTTATTCCTCAGTTTATCAAAGATCTCATTAAATGTTGCGGAAACAAAATCTTCTTTTTTCATCTCAATACCATATTTTTGCGCAACATTCGCAACATAGCGCATTGGCAGAAACAAATTTCGAATAAGAAAAAAACCGAGGAATGAAATAAAGATTAAAGAAAGGGTGATGTAAATCAGATGCCAGCGAAACAGATTATCGGTTGTAAAATAACCCGGATAATCGAATAGGTACAGATAAAAATCTGGTTCTGGATTGTGATAAACAAGATTATTACCCTGCTGGGTTATCTTACCTGGTTCAGGTAACTTGCGGAATATTCCAATATTATCAAAGGCAATACCAGGGAATTTAAGAAATGAATCATAAATTTTATTGCCGGTTGAATTTGTAATCACAATGTTTCCGATATTGAACACCTCAGCTACGGGTTTTATGAATTTTTCTTTCTCTGGAATATTAAGATAAATACTACAAATCCTTGCAAAAGAAGCTATCCGCTCCTGGTGTGTATTGACGAATACCGTTCTCAAGGTGTTGGTAACATAAAGATTTACTATTGCAAGGAAAATAATCAGGCAGATAAATATTATAGAAATGTTCGCAATATCTTGCGGATATGAACTTTTTTTTGCCATTTAGATTTTAAGATTATCTAATTATGGTCAACCTGCCCTTACTTCTTTCTACCCTTTCTCCCTGGATTTCAATTACATAGATATACATACCACTTACCACGGCATTACTTTTTTCATTCTTCAGATCCCAGAATGCACATCTTCTATAGCGGTCAATTTCATTCTGGTCATCGAGGATGCGCACCCGCTCGCCAGCAATGTTATAGATTGTCACCTTGAATTCAGGAAATTGACTACCCAACTCTGTAGTATCGGATGGTGTATAAGAGATTACTACACTCTTACCCCAGGAAGGAATGCGGTTAATCTTAAAAGGATTAGGATACGCCGCAACCTTGCCTAAAAACACAGGGCTAATCCAGAATGAAGCAGTCATTATTGAATCTGCTAACGAAATATTATAAACTGTTACTCCACTTGCCGAATCGCCATAAAACCTGCTTGAAGGAGTTGAACCATCATAAAACCCAATTGAATCATTTTTCCAGAGGTCTTCGGCTTTTCCCAAGGTTGATCTTGGAAGCAGAAAACCTGCATCGCCATCTGCCTGCATAATGCCGACTAAAGGGTGTTTTTCATTTGTATTTTTTGTTCTTGAATCATCAATATGTAAAATCAATAATCCATCGCCAGGCAGGGAGCGGTCAAATCCCGTGCGGAATCTATTTTCTATCAGAAAGTATTCGCCAGTGCCACCAGTATAAGAATTCCAGTCCGGCCCTCCAGGGTCTTCAAACATTCTGACTGCATAAGGGTTTTTTGCTGAACAGGGAACTTGTTGATTTTCTAATTTGCTAATACCTGTTCTCTCAACTGCGGTCAGTGTAAGCCAGCCGAGTTGGTATTTACACCAGGCAGATAGGTGTGATGGTGTATTCCCTGGTAAGTCTGAAGAACTCGCTTGTCCCCAGGATCCTGCTGCCATTAGACAGAATGAACCGATGCCGCTCGTTGAATAATCAATATCATAAAGGTCTGGTAGACCAAGAATATGTCCAAATTCATGACAGAAAACCCCACAGGTGATGAGTGCGGCAGAATTGATCAGCCTTTCTGGCTCCATTGAATAATAATCTACCTTGACACCATCTTGAGTTTGATATGCACCAGGACAGCTTGTGCCCGTATTTGACAACTGCCATTGATGAGACCAGATATGGTGGATCCTCTCTTGCGGGTCTGTGATTTCTTCAGCCCCTGGACCAGCATGGACAATAAAAATTCCATCAACAATCCCATCTCCATCCCCATCATATTGAGAAAAATCAACATAAGGATCAGCCAAGGCGCAAGCGTCCTCCACAAGTTTTTGAACATTGTGCGGATAATCACTGTAAAAACCAAAAGAATCGCCAACATAGTAAGAGTAAAGTTGTGGTGCACGCACCCACCCTATTACATTGCTCTGTCTGCTAATGGTGAATTTTCCATAAGATACTTCGCTGTAGTATCTGCGCATTGAATTCTCATTCTCGCCATAAATTAAAGAATCAAATTGCGACTTCTGGTAGGTAGAGGGATTATCAGCGAAATCTACCAGAATAACAATCGCCTTCTTTTCACCGAGTGCAGGTTGTATTAGACCTGGTCCCTGATTCATTAATGCAGGAAATTTAGGTGGTTGAATTGGTGCACGGGTATAAGGGCTGGGTGGCATTGATAAAAGTATAATAAGAAAAAAATTAACCATAATAATTATAGTATAATCATTTAAATTGC
>Ga0172366_10003012_pt1 | contig 13251 bp, 15 predicted proteins | sample LakKivSesite69cm_FD_114533 | JGI IMG/M metagenome (GOLD analysis project Ga0172366, IMG submission 114533) | Sediment microbial communities from Lake Kivu, Rwanda - Sediment site 69cm | ecosystem: Environmental > Aquatic > Freshwater > Lake > Sediment | place: Rwanda: Western Province, Lake... | reverse complement strand
TGCAGTTATAACAGCTTGAGTTAAACTCTGTTGAGCTGTCGCCTTCTTGCGGTTGTAATCCTGAGTAAGCAACACTTGATAAGTTAAGCCTGTTCCTCATTAACTTCCAATTAAAACCGTACTTATCGTATAATTGAGCTTCCAAGTCCTTGAACCGGTACTCAATGTAATCACTAATAATCGGCGCTATTAACTCACGCACAGCAGTCAAGCAATTAGCAGGAGGGCACTCTGAGATAATAGAAGCATTATAAAGGTTCTGGTTAGGGTCGCAGGCATTATCATTAGCGTAATTAACATTACTAATCAGAGGATTTGATTGCTTAATGTAAGCTGTGTAAAGAATTGTGAAGCAATCCATGCAGTCATTATTATTCAAGTCAGTGCACCGGCCGTTAGTGGTGAAGTTGCAGTCGCGGCACTTAGCCTTAATAGTGTTGTAATCAGTCTGGCTTAAGCTCACGTTATAAGCATTAAAGCTATTCTCTCCGTATCTCTTAATGAAATCATTGTATAATGGGTTGCCGAAGAAACCGCAGGCTTCTTTCATCAAGTAAAGGCAGTTAGGCTTAGCAGGCAAACCGCTGAATATGCTAGAGAAGTCAAGCATGTCTGAATTAAAACTAGTGACGTTCCAAGGCAAGCCCCAATCAGTTGCAAAACCAGAAGGCAGGCCTGTGGGGTTGCTGTCATCAGCGAATGACTCGTAAACAGGGTTAAGCGAGCCGTTAAGAGGCAGGCTTGTAAGCACTTCAACGTAACTATGATTCTTTAGTATGCTGTTAACTAAGTCCTCAATAACTGTTGTGCTTGCAACCTCGCTTGCGACTGAGAAGAATTTGATAGCGTCACTGTCAAAAGCGCTGTAGAGAAGCGCTGGGGCTTGGTGAGTGACGTTAGCGTAATTAGTTAAGCTGACCATGAAGTAACGAGCTTCGGAGTTTATTGGGAAGAAGTAAGCGTATAAAGCGTTAGCCCCTATCTTCTCAATCCTTGCTTTGTACTTAGCTTGGGCTAATTGAAGCTTAACCATCTCGCCGTACATACCTGCGTAATCATAAATTAGTGTGAAAGCTTTCAGGTTAAAATCCCTGAAGTAATTATTAAGTATCATCTCAAAGTAATCCTTAACTTGGCTGAAAGGAGGTATGCAAACCTGCTCATCAACTGCTATGAACCTGTCAAAATAAACGCTTGAAGGCAAAGGCGTTCCGCTTGATTTAATTCCAGTGCAAGTTGATATTGTGAACTCGCACAAGTCAGTGCTTAATAATACCTTATGATTACCTGCTGATAGGAAAACAGGTTCGTCGATTGTTTTTATTATCAGTTTATCATCAAGCAAGTAATAATTAATTTCTGCGGGGCTTAAGTTATAATAACCCTCGCTAACATTATAGAACTCGAACACTTTGTAATCAGGCAATGGTGAGGTTGAACCAGTTGGTTTCTCAGCGTATAATGAACCCTCGTAGTGATAGTACTTAGCGCTGTTAACACCAGCTTTATAGTAAGGTATGTTCTTGTCAAGCCATAAGTTGCTTAAGTTCCTGTAAGTTCCGCACTCGCTTAAACCGCTGGCCCAGAAGCCAATGCTTCCCAAGTGAACTCCAGCGAAATCAATACCAACCTGCCTTTCCTCGTATTGAATAGTCTTAATTGCATTAACTATGTCGCTAAGCAATAAAGCGTCCTGTGATTTTAGTATCTGCTCAGCCCTGGCAGTTATTTTCTCGGTGACAACGCCTGATAATGACAGTAATATATATAGTGATACGACGAATACTATCAATGAGAACTGCGCTTTACGCATGCATATACTTAAAACAATCGGATTTAAATAATTAAAGCGCTTAATAAAATTACTAATGTTTAACCCTATTAAATGGCTTTTAGAGCTTAAAGCCTTTAAGGCTTACTCTAAGTCATTGAACACTTACTTAAAGAACCCTTTAGTTTTCATACCATTCGCGCTTGAGAACTTGCTGCCTATAATAATCACTTCAACAGTTATACTAATTGTCATGGGAGCGCCTGGTATTGATTACTATTACAACCCAAATGTTTTCTTAATAGCTGATCCATTAGCAGGCCCTAAATTATTCTTCTCATTAATGGTCAGCGCTGTTATTGGCGCTTTCATAATAAGTTACTTTGACGCTGCAGGCTTGTCATTAGCATTAATGTCAATTAAACAGGGCAAAGTCAAGTTCAATGATGCTTGGACAGCTGCTAAGGGTTTGTTCTTTAAGCAAGTTATAGTGTTCCTATTGCTAGCGCTAACAGGCATAGGATTAATATTCCCATTATTATTCTTCATAACTTTCGGCATAAGCCCGGTTATTTACGTATTCTATAGTTTTTTCGCGTCAGTTTTCTACTTATTATGCATACTATACCCAAGGATTATATCAGTAGTTGAGCCTAATGAGAGCGGTTTTCAAGCTTTCTTTAAGGGAATCAAGTTCTCATTCACTAAGATACCTCATGTTATGGGAATACTATTAGTTGTATTCATTGTTTTCAGCGCTTTAAGCTTAATAAGCTTATTAAGCCCTCAAGTCTATTACTTAGTGTTCCTAGTGTTCCTGTTCCCTTGGATTAACATTATGTTAATGCAGTCTTACCTTATTCACTCTAAAGGAGTAGTCAAGAAGTAAGTGAGACAAGCAGCCTAGTATTAAGCCTGATAATGGGTTAACTGATAAGTAAATAAGAGCTATTATTAATATCAATAAGAAAGTTTTTGAGTGGAAGAAACCCCTGTGGTACTTATTAACTGGTTTCTCAAGGTAATCAGGGAACCTTGATGACATTAAAGCGCATACAGTAAAAAGCATTACTTCAGAGAAAACTTTGTAAATGCATAAACCAGTAATAAGCCCTAGTGTTAAACCAAAAGCTTGGTGGTAGTGCTTGCTAGGCATATTTTTTAATATAAGCTTGATTTATTAATATTTTAATGCACAAGCAAGTAATGATTATTAGGGAAGACCTTGGCATGAGCCCTGGCAAGATTGCAGCTCAGTGCTGCCACGCAAGCCTTGGAGCTTACAGGCGGGCTGGCAAAACTGACTTAGCTAAGTGGGTGCTTAGCGGCGAGAAAAAAGTAGTTCTTTTATGCAATGACTTAGCAGAGTTAAAGGAATTGCTTAAGAAAGCTAAAGCACTGAAATTAACTCACTACCTTGTTCAGGATGCTGGCATGACTGAACTAAAGCCAGGAACAATAACTTGCCTCTCAATAGGTCCTGCAAGCGAGGAACTAATCAACAAAGTAAGTGGGAGCTTAAGGCTTTTGTAATTTACGGTAAATCTTCCTGATGTTGAATAATGCGTTTGGGTGTTTTTCTTTAATGCTTAACAGCATTGAGTGTATTGCTTTATCAATCCCAGTGCGCTTGATTGGTTTATAATTAATTCCTTCAATCTTAGCGTACTCAATTAGTTCCGATTCCTCAGTTGATTCTAGCAGTGAGATCCCAAGGCTTGGCAGTGGTTTTGATTGAAGCAAGCTCTTTAGAACTTTAATACATAATTCATCAAGCGTGTGCTGAGGCGTGCTTGGTTTTAGTGACTTTATTATCTTAATGTGCTTGAACCGCTTATTGATTATGTGATAAAGCACTTCGTCATTGCTATTGCTTACTCTGACGCGCAGGTTAATCCTTTGCTTGAATAATTTGTTAGTATTAGCTAAGCGCCTAACCCTCTGCTCAATAACCTCGGCAAAGCACTGCTTGCAGAAAAGCTTGCCAAGCGAGTGAAGAAGAACCTCACCTTCCTGCCTGCAATTGACACACTTCATTCAATTTCATCCCAGCATGCCTGTGAACTGGCTTGTTAATTCGCTTATTAATAAGTTTGAAGCAGCACTGCAGTAACTGCCTAATTGAGTCATGTTAGTGCACTGGCATAGCCTGTCAATATTAATGTTGGCTGAACATATTGTTAAGTAATCGCTTAACTTGCCGCTGCCGTAATTGGTTGTGCACATGTTCATTGAACCCATTCCAAGAAGCAAGTTAATTGGGTTGCCTCCGCTTAAAGCCATTATTAACTCCTCTCCTGCTATTGATGACAGCATGAGTAGAGCGTAATTACCCCCTTGATAATTATAGATCAGTGGAACCATGAAATCACTTGGGTAAGAGTTTAAACCTGTTTGGATGCGGGTAGCGTTGAACTGAGTTTGATTAGACTTTGTAAGCAGCCCGCGCGACTGGACGAATAATAAATCAGCCACTGACAAGCATGAAGTGTTAGTTATACTATAATTAGTGAATGCACTGCCTGCCTGGCTAGCCTGAACTCCTTCTACAGTGAATTGCATCCTTTGATTAAAACTGTTAATGACTTCAGGGCTTAATTTGCTCAAAGTGAATGAAGCCACCAGCATGACTAGTATTAAACCAATCAAAACCCGCTTGTTGCTCCACAAGTAATGCAAACCCTTGATTATGTTCTGCGATATTGTTAAGTTTACTTGCTCAAAACCAATTAACTCAGCTGTGTAAGAATCAAAACTTGCTTTGTACTGCTTCTTTAATGATTTTACAGTAAAGTGAATAACATCCTCCTGCTTAAGTTTGCTTATTATGCTGAATTGATTTATCTTGCGCTCCTTTAATTGATTGTTCAATTCCTTCTCAAGGTCCTTAAGAGGAAGTTCTTGCGGTATTATGTCCTTTCGCTTTAGCATTGATTTTAATCTCTTAACCTCATCAACCAAACCATTGAACTTGTTCATTAATTCCTCGTAATTCTCGCTCTTAACGTACTTACCCATAGTAGTTGACTTGCCTGATAATAATGATAGTATTGCGTAAAGAATGACTGCTGTTATGAAAGCAGGTATTGCACCTCCAAGGAAAGGCAGTTGTAGCGGAACGTAAGGAGTTAGTATTATGCTTCCAAGCAGGCATAAGAATCCAAGACCAACTGATCCAATAACTTTGATGCCGTAATTCTTGTAGCGCTTCCAGCCGTTCATAGCAAAACTGCCGAAGAACAAGCAGATGATCACAAACATTATGTTATCAATTAATGATAGGAAGGATGGCAGGTTGCTTATTAATCCCATAATATCAGTTAACCCTGGAGCCATTAATTATAAAACAATTGCAAGAATTAAATAGATTATTGTTATGATTGAGATTGACGGGTCTATAGGGGAGGGCGGAGGCCAGGTTGTAAGATCTGCAGTTGCATTAAGCAATTTATGGGGTGAACCTGTTAGAGTAATTAATATCAGAAAGTCAAGGGAAGCGCCTGGGTTAAAAGCTCAGCACTTGCACGCTATTAAGGCATTAGCTGAATTAACTAATGCTGAAGTTAGTGGTTTGAGCATTGGCTCTAGTGAGTTATTGTTCAAGCCCGGCAGTTCAATTAAATCAAGCGTTAATGTTAACATACCAACTGCAGGTTCAATAGGGTTGGTTCTTCAATGCTTAATAATAGCTTTGCTCAAGATAAATAAGCCTGTTAAAATCTTTTTTAATGGAGGAGCTACTTGCGGTGAGTGGAGCCCGCCTCTTGATTACATTAATAACGTGTGGTTTTTTAACATGTCATTATGGGGTTACTCACCTCCTCAAGTTATTGTTAAGCGCGAAGGTTACTACCCTAAGGGCGGGGCTATTGTTGAATTAATTGTTAAGCCAAGCAAGTTAAAGAGCGCTGACTTTCTAGAGCACAAGCCAGCCGGAGTCATCAAGGGCATTAGTCACGCTAGTGATTTATTGAAGAATCCTAAGGTTGCTGAGAGGCAGGCTGAATCAGCTGCTAAGGGATTAGTTGATTATAATGTTAAGATTGAGAGCAAGTACTCCAAAAGCCTCTGCCCTGGCAGTTCAATTACTCTTTGGAGTGAGGGGTTAACTAGGGTTGGTGCTGACTCTATTGGCGAGCGCGGCAAGTCAAGTGAGCTTGTTGGCAGTGAAGCGGCTTTAAAGCTTAAGAAGGAGCTTGACAGCAAGGCTGCTTTTGATTCTCACATGGCTGACATGCTGATTCCCTTGCTTGCTATTGTAGGAGGCAGTATTACTGTTAGTGAGGTCACGAGCCACGCTAAAACTAACATCTGGCTTTGCGAGCACTTCACAAAGAAGAAATTCACAGTAAAAGGCAGTACAATAATATTTAAATGAAAACAAATGTTAAGGATTAATCATGACTGAAGCGCCCAGTGCATCAGAAAAACAAAAGTTGATTAAGAGAATTAAAAGATCACTTTTAGCTTTTTTTACTTCACAGAAATTAGAGAGGTGGAGGGAAGGGAGAGTTACTGCTGAGAATCTTAGACAAAAGATGAATTTAAGAAGATTAGCTGATAAGAATCTACGTTTATATTTGCAGTCAGGGGATAAAAGCGCTTTAAGTCACTACAAGAACGCGATAGCTAAACTTAACGAAGAAAAAATTGGCGGACCAGTCGAGTTTTACAGAAAGGGCTTTTTAGACTGGGTTAAGAAAAGTTCTGGCAGGGAGTATAAGAGTTTTAATGAATTCTTAAAAGAATCAATTACTAGCCCTGTTAAGGCAGAGCAGAAAAAAGTTTATGATAAGTTCTTAAGTGAGATTGAAGAATCAGTTTTCAATATTGACGAAGGAATAAAGATGCTTGACAAGTTATTTGAAGAGATTAATACTTCAATTGGTTCAGCAAATTTTAATGGAGTGCTTAAGAAACTTGGTGATATTGATTCAATTAACGCTCAATTAATGAGCACTGAACTGGTGGTGCATCGGTTATGATTGGGTCTGCTGAACTAGAAAGGGAATTAATTACTTTTAGCTCAATTATCTCGAACATAATCAAACCCAAAAAACCGGGTGAAGAGAAGCTTAAAATAAAAGACTTTTCTTTAACTAAAGACGAAGTAAAGTCATTTATTAATTTAATGGAAAATAGAATAGAGATAATTAATAATTTAATTGAAAAGGTCGGCTGCTTTACTAAAATTGACGAGTTCGTTAAGATTGAATCAATTAAATTATCAGAGATTAAAGAAGTTTTAATTAAAAAGATAATAAGAGACTTGCTTATTCAAAGGGAGGTCATAATCAAATACTTAGTTGTTGATTTTAAGAACATATTGGCAAAAAAAGCCAGGTTAATTTATGCAGAAGAGGAATTACAGCCAATACTTGAAGGATTAAGATTAGTGTGGGCTAAAAATGATAATAACTTAAAAAATATTATAAGGGCTTTTGTTGATGATTATGAAAGTTTAGCGCGTGATGTTAATGAGATTATTAAAAATAAGGTTTCTATTGAGAAAGCGAAGTTAGCCGAATTTGGTACTGGTAATGATAATGTTCTGGATTTAAATTTTGATTACAGTAAATTAAAGGTTATGGCTGATAATATTAAATTAACAAAAACCATTGTTGCAGTACCTTATGATGCAAAAAGTCAAGAAATAGAAAAGGTTTACAATTATTATTTTCTCGTGGTGCTTAAGCGTTTCATAGATGCTTCAGTTAAACGTGCTGGTGATTTTTACGAGCTGGTTAGAAAGCGAAACAGTTTGATAAAAGAGCTTAATCAACTTAAATTCTATGAAACAATAAAAGCCCTTCAGGAAGCTAATAAGAATGCTTTAGATAGACTAAAACAATTAAAAGTAAAGTATGAGAAGTATTAGTGTAAATAATCATAACAAAGTTTAAAAACAACAATTAAGAGTTATTAATTAATGATATGCCTGCCTAAAAAGGATTTCAGCTGGTTGAACGTGCCTGGACTAATGAAATCCTTAAGGGTTTTTGATAATTATGAAAAGTTTTATTATAATCATGAAAACTGGCATTATCTTATTGTAATGACTAATGATAAGAGCCACACAAGTAATTTTGAGAATCCAGGTCTGATGATTGTTTATAATCAAAACAATAGTGTGTGGTGTGACGGCAAGAATATTAATGAGGGTTTTTTAGTCGGGGTTTATGCTTTTAAGATAGACCCAATACAAAACAAGGTGTTAAGAGTGTTGGAGCACGTAAACCCTGCTGAATTCTTATGCAAGATTGATTTTAAAGAGAGGGGTAGTTTAGAATTTAAGTTTGAGGAGCGTGAGCACTTAGACGCAGGCATTGATTTCAAAGGGGTTTGTTTTTTCATTGACCAGAAGTTTGTTTCTGAAGTTTATGACTTGCTTAAAGATCAGGTTCCATTGCAGAGGGCTGATGAGGATGTTATATTTGAGGCTCTTAAAGTAGAAATGGAGTTTAAGGATAAAATGTTAAGTTTAAGTTATATGCTAGACAAAAAAGAGCCTTTAGCTGTTATTAAAATGGATGATAAGGCAAGCGCGGGCATGACCTTTGAACAATGGCTTGAGATTCTTAAAGGCAACCCTGACTGGCACAAGATTAATTAGTTAAGGCTTCCTTAATAAATGAGTGAATAAGGAATTAATGTTTAAGTGGGTTAAGAATGCTTATGCTATTGACGTTGCATTCCACATTGACGCTGACGGCTTGACAGCAGCAGCCCAGTTCATTAAGTGGTTAAAAAGCCAGGGCAAGAAGTATAACTTAGTGACAGGCTCGGCTCAGAAGATGGGCAAGCAATCATTCTACAAGAAACTAAAGAATGAATTAGTGGTTTTCATTGACTTACCGGCTGATGATTACGCTGATGAATTATACAAACTAAATAACAGGGCTAACATAGTAATAATAGACCATCATAAATTAATCAATGACTTAAACAGCAAGTCAATAGTGCAATTTAACCCTAAATTAATGGGTATTAAGGATTATTGCCCTGCAAGCAAAATGGTTTACGACTTAATAGGAGGAATTGATTGGATGGCTTGCATTGGCATAATAGGTGATTACGGAGGCAAGTACTGGCGTAAGTTCATAGACAATTGCTTGAAAAAACACGGTTTAAAGCCTTGCAAAGAAGAGAATTGCTTTGACACTGAATTCTCATATTATAATGAGTTAATAAACGCTGCTGGTATGGTTAAAGGCGATGAAGGCAGCTTGGAAGCTTTAGAAGCGTTGGTTGACAGCAGTGATTATAATGACTTCAGATCAAGGTGCAGTAAACTTGTTGGGTGGTATGATGAAGTTAATGATTACATAAGTGATTTAGAAGATGAGTTTGACAAGCGAAAAGAAGAGCACAAGGATTTGGGTTTAGTGTTCTATGAGATTAACAAGCCAAAGTACCGTGTTGGCAGTGCATTATCAACTAGGATAAGCACTAAGCACCCTAGTAAGACAATAGTCTTATTGATTAACAAAGGGCTTGTTGTTAATGTTAACTTAAGGAGGCAGGATGGTTTGGTTGATGTTGCATTACTAGCTAAGAGTGCTGTTTTAGGTCTTGATAAAGCAAGCGGCGGGGGTCATAAGAAAGCAGCTGGTGCTACTCTCAAATCAAGCGATTTAATTGATTTCAAGGAAGCTATCAAAAAAGCAGCAAGTAATTCTGGATAAGCACTAGAAAAGGAGGGGTGAGCCTTAGGGGGTGAAGCTCCCTAGGGCAGCAAGTAATTCTGAATAAGTAATAAGCCCATTATTATTATAGCCCAAGCAACAGTTGATTTAATAATCATTTTATTAAGCTTCTTATTGCGGCCTATTTTAACGTAAACTATTTTGTCAAGCAAGCTTATAACGCATGCGAATACAATCAAGTTAGCCGCAACTGGTATTGATAACTTGCCTGCAGCAGCTAATGAAGTTATTGAAGCAACTGAAGCCGGGTTTGATACTAGTGATGATATTAGAACTGCAACGTAAACAAGGCTTGGGTCAATTAAGTCAGATATTAAAGTGAATAAGTAAATGAAAGCCAGCAGTAATAGCGCGAATTTTATTGAACTAGTAATGCTGAATGTTGATTTGATATTAATATGCTGGTGTTCTTTCTTAACTCGCTTAATGGAGAATAGTAGTATTATGGCTGTTGAAGCAAATAAAGGCAGGAATACTCTGCTTAGTAAGGCGTAGTTGGGTAGTGCTATCATGGTTATTGCTAAAGCAAGGCCAATGCTTGAAGCAATGCTTAATATTATCCCGTTAAAAGATTGTTTAAGCAGTCCCTCATTTTCCTTAACCAATGAAGCTAGTTTAACAGTTGTTATCTTGCTGCTTATTAAACCGCCGAGCAGCCCAGTCAAGTTAAGCCCGTTAAGCGATGACTTAACGCATAAGAATGATACGAAGCTGATAGTGCTAATGCTTGCCACCAGTAACCAGAACCTGAAAGGGTTGAATACTCCGAAAGGGTCAATGTAATTGTCTGGCATTAATGGGAATATTATGAATATTATTATTAGGAATTCAATAGATGCTTTAAGCTCTGAGCGGTTCATTAATTTAATAATTGAGTGAATCTCCCTCCTAAAACCTAATAAAGCTGTTGTTAGCACAGCTATTATTATTGCAATCAAGTACTGCTTGAATCCAACCAAGACTCCTATGATATAACTTATTATTATTGCGGCGTGCGATGTCAAGCCATAACTATTATACTTCTTAGACCTAACAACGTAAGTTGTTACTGATAATATTATCACGCTGACTAAACCAGTTATAACTGAAGTAGTCAAGTCAATTGCCTCGCCTAAGTAAACGAATAATAATCCTATGAAGCAGATTAGTATTGTAGTCCTTATGCCAAAAGGGTACTCCTTCTTTAAGACTTGCCTGCCGAACTCCCTCTCAAGCCCTATCAAGCCCCCTAAAGCTAGTGTTAATAATAATTCTTGAATTCCTTGAATTAATTCAACCACTAGGTTTTAAAAACCAAACGCATTATTAAGCATTATGTACGATTTAGACTTAATAACTGTTAAGGGGTTTGTTAAGAAAAATAAGCCAAAGCAAGTATTAATTCAACTGCCGCCTGGATTAAGAAGTGAATTATTAAGAGTAGTTAAATTAATTGAGGGCCTTGGTTCTGAAGCAATTGTTTGGGCTGGCTCCTGCTACGGAGCTTGCGACACGCCAAACTACAAAACAGACTTGCTGATACAATTCGGTCATGAAGAATTATAGAAAATAGTTACTATCTTTTTTATTTGAGGGGGAATCTGGAAGAGCCTCAAACTGAAGGGGGGTGTGCCCCCTGCGGTTCGGATACAATTCGGTCATGAAGAATTATAGAAAATAGAAAAAAATTAGAATAATTTATTTCTTATTGCTCTTAGGTCTCTTTATATCAACAATTTTGAATCCTTTCTCAGGGTGTTCTACGAAATCAGCTAAAGAACGCAGTTGCTGAGCCACAATTGGCCTTGCCTGCTTAACTGCCTTGCCTTCTGTGAATTTAACGTCAATCTTGCCTATTTCAGCTTCAAAAGTCTTTATTAAAGCTTGTACTAGCGTGTTAGCGTGCTTTAGTACTTCGACCCCCTCATTAATGATTTCTTTCATGATAAAGTATAATAAGTATTGTAATAATAAATATTACTATGAAATTAATGGGTATTGACGAAGCTGGCAGGGGTTCGATAGTAGGCCCTCTTGTAATGGCTGGTTTCATGGTCGAAGAATCAGAGCAGCCTAAGTTAAAGGAGTTGGGTGTTAAGGACAGCAAGGAATTAACTCCAAAAGCAAGGGAAGAATTGTATAAAAAGTTAGTTAGGATTGGTGATTACGCTGTTATCATAATAAAGCCTCTTGAGATTGATAACCGTTCTAATGAGGGCATTAATTTGAACAGGCTTGAATTATTAAAAGCAGTTAAGCTAATCAAAACACTAAACCCTGATAAAGTTATAATTGATTCGCCAAGCCCTAATGAAAAGAAGTATAAAGATGAGTTGGGCACTGAGATTAATGACGAGCGTGTTAAGACTGTCTGTGAGAATAAAGCTGATGTTAACTACCCTGTTGTGAGCGCTGCAAGTATAATAGCTAAAGTGACTAGGGATAGGGAGATTAATAAGATCGAGCGCGAGCTTGGCGAGGAGATAGGCACTGGCTACCCTCATGATGATAGGTCGCTCGCTTTTGTTAGGAAAGCAATTAACCAGGGCAAGGGCATTACTCACGTTAGGAAGTCTTGGGAGACTTTCAGCAGGTTAAAAGCTGAGAGCGAGCAGAAGAGGCTCAGTGATTTTTAAATGATTAAGAATCTTGAGTTCATATCAAAAAATTTTAAAGCTGATAAGATTAAAGTTGAAGGCAAGTTCTTTGACATTAAAAGCGCTGATACTGGAAGGGTTGTTGCTGTTGACGGCGGCTCAGCAGTTATTATTGACGGCGGAACTTGGGCTCTAAGCAAATTAAGATCTGCTAGCATTGAGTATAATAAGTCAAAAAAAGCTGAGCGCAAAGATGATTATTATTTTACAATAATTAAGGACAAGAATTACCAGAGCTTCATTAACCCTGAAGTTAAGTTAAGCAATGATTGGAGCAGTATTAGGGAGTTAATTGAAGCGCCAAGTGTTGTGATGAAAGCTCTTGAGTTCAAAGCAGCTTATTTATTGGTTAATCAAAAGCCTGATTTGTTATTAATGGATTCGTTATTGTTTGCTGAGAACAAGGATCAGGATTACTGGCTTAAAGAACTTGAGGTTAAGTCAAAGGGTGATGGTGTTAATGTTGTTGGTTTGTCTAAAACTTGCAGGCTTGGTTTAGGCGGGCAGAGCATTATAGGGTCATTATTAAGGGCTAAGCCTAACGGCAGGTGGTACTACCCTGTTGATGATAATTCATTCATTGTCAAATTGCATGATAAAGCAAGTTATTGTTATATGATTAACTTATTCAACCACTCAATTAATGACTTGGGTAAGATCCTGTCGCTCCTTGCTTATTATGCTAATGACGCTGAATTACTAGGCTACCCTTACCCTTTGCTTAAGGCTGATAAATTAGCTAGGATTAACGAGTACGAGCGCAGGAGGGAGTTAACTAAACTGAGGGTATTGCTTAGGAAGAATAATCTCGAGGGCATTGAGAAGGATGAGCGAAGCACTGATATGCACTCAAGGCTAGATAGTTTATTCTGGAGGCGTTGATACAGCAAGTTTTAATATTTGTAGTTTGTTATAATTAATTATGGCAAAGAAGAAAGCAGCGGCCGAGAGAGGGGGGGCTAAGGAGGCTGAACAAGGTAAGGTAATGTCAGCAATATCATACCTATCATTAATAGGCTTGATTGTGCTGCTCATCGAGAAGAAGAATAAATTCACCATATTCCATGCTAAGCAGGGAACAGGATTATTTGCCATAGAAGTAATATTATGGATCTTAAGCGTAATACCTGTTATTGGG
>Ga0172366_10003010_pt1 | contig 13253 bp, 9 predicted proteins | sample LakKivSesite69cm_FD_114533 | JGI IMG/M metagenome (GOLD analysis project Ga0172366, IMG submission 114533) | Sediment microbial communities from Lake Kivu, Rwanda - Sediment site 69cm | ecosystem: Environmental > Aquatic > Freshwater > Lake > Sediment | place: Rwanda: Western Province, Lake Kivu... | reverse complement strand
GTCCCATGTTCTGGGTCAAACCGATTTCAGCATTCCAAAGTCTGTCCGGCTTCAAATTTTTGTTGGCTGGAAGCCAAAAATAGAGTTCACGAATGGATGGACTTCGAAATCCTTGGGCAATGGAAAGACACAGTGCCGAGGTTTGAGAAGGATGGTATACGAGTCCGGCTTTGGGAAGCAGTTGGTTGCCGTAGAGTTGGTGATGCTCCAAACGAAAACCTGTTGAAAAAATGGACCGTTTCCCAAAGAGTTGCTGGATAAGAAAGTACGGGGCAAATTCGGTGATGAAGAATTCACCGTAGTCTGTTGTCGCATCCACCGCATTGCCGCCGTAGCGTTTGTAATCGAAACCAAAGGTCGTCACGTTTCCCTTGAAAGGTTTTGTGTTCTGATACACCATGAATCCCAGGATCCGGTCGTTGGAATGCCACCCATCAAAAAATTGGTGGCGTCCAAAATTGCCGTGTAACATCAGATGGGACTCACCCAATACGCTTTGATGAACAATCGCCACATCTCCGCCGTAGCGTAAAATGTTGTACCAGTCCTTGTACTTGGGGTCCGTGATTTGGCCAGGATCATTCAGCCGGATGTCGGACAAATTGCCATTCATTTCCAATGTTGTCTTTTTACTCAGCACATACCCAAGATGGATCGTATAATGGTCGCCGGCATAGGAGGAATTGGCGTCGTCCCGATGTCCGTCGGTTTTTCGTGTGGCTGCTGTGATGTAGTAATCAAAATTGCCGATTTTGCCTCCATGCCTTGCAGTAAGCGTACGGGATTGAAAGGAACCGTACCCGTTGCTTATCTGGGTTTCAAAGCCGGCTCTGTGCATTTTTTTGGATATGATATTGATGATGCCACCTGTGGCATTGGTGCCGTAGAGAAAAGAGCCTGGTCCGCGTATGATTTCAATGCGATCCACACCGTCTGTTGTGAATTCATCGGCAATGGTGCATCCCATGAGACCCATAAAGTCGGGTCTGCCATTGCGCAGGATCAATACGTGGGTGTTGGCACCTCCACCCATCCCGCGGAGAGAGATTTTTCCGGCTGATTTTCCTGCAACGCCGAATCCCATGACACCCCATTCCGTAGCGTAGAGACTGGGTACAACCGTTTGCATGATTTCTAGCAAAGTATGGGAGGGAGCCGTCTGAAGTTTTTCTTTATCTACGAGAGAGAGACTGGATGCCAGATCTCTTTGGGCCCCTGCCACTTTGGTAGCGGTGACCACGATGGGATTAAAATGGTATCGAATCCGGATGGAATCCACTTCCGTCTTGGGAGAGAGAGGCGACGGAAGATTTTTCCCAAACACAAAAGGAGCGATGAAAAAACAAAAAAGCAAGATTCTTGTGGTTATCATTACGCTTCTCTGAGTTAAAATGTTTAGCATAAATATTTAATAGATATTCAAAGAATATTATGAAAATAATTTTTGTAACACCGATAAATATAAACAGCCACTCCCCCATTGTCAAGTGGTTTTTTGGTATGGGTTTGGATTCCAAAATTTACGAATGACCCCCACCGCACGTCCGCCGCAGGAAAAAATTAAAACAAAAAAATAATAGGATCCATTCGGAACAAGGCAGCGTTATAAGTAGAAACACATGGATAGAGAAAGAGTAGACCGAAAGGAGGAATTCGCAATGAGAGAATGGGGACGCATTCTTCGTATCGAAGAAGGAAAGGGTATTGTACAACTGGATTCCCGAGGAACCTGCAAATCGTGCGGAATGAACACATACTGCCACAGCATGGGCACAGGCAAAAGGGAACTCACACTGGAGTTGGAAGGAAAGGAGTATGTCCCAGGCGATAGCGTGGAAATAGAGACCCAAGCCAGAAGTCTTGTGACAGCCGCGTTTCTCGTTTTCATTCTTCCCCTTATTCTTTCGATAGCAGCCTATTTCATCATGCATGGTCTTACAGGGCGCTCAGACATCGGCTTGGCTGGCTTTTTCGGATGTTTTGTCTTATCGGAATTGTTTGTCGCATGGATTGACAGATCGTTTGGGCGGAGCAAATTTTTCCAGCCGCGTATCGTCCGCAAGATAGAGTAAAGAGGCTGCACTCGAACTTGGAATTATATAAGCAGGAATGCTCAAAAATCCCTGCGATTATTTCATGTCTTCCAAGCATCCACCAAGCATGCATTTTTCCCCTTGACTTTTTCGCTCAAAATCTTCTTATTGTTTTCAAATTGGAAAATTTCGGGTATTAGGTCCATCGAAAAGGAGAAATTTCCCATGAAAAACAACGCCTACGTTTTGCTCTTTTTCTTTATTCTGATCTTACTGGGCTGTGCCTCAGTAAATGTCACCGTACATTACGATCAGGCCACAAACTTTGGTCACTACCAAACATTTTACTTTGTAAAACCAACACCCCAACAAAAAGCCGGAGCGGGTGCTTTGCGTAATCCCATTTTTACGAAAGAGATCATGGACGAAATCAAATCAACGATGGAAGGCAAGGGTTTCGTCGAGGCCAACACGCAAAAGGATGCGGATCTCTGGATGGTGTTCTATGCTTTCGTTCAGCAGCACAGAGAGTATGTACCTCCCGCCTACCGGGTGGGGCGCTGGGGGCATCGAGTTTGGCAAGTGAAACCCGGCCAAGTGATCCGCTATAAAGAGGGCACATTGGTCATTGATATGGTTGACAATAAAAACCAAGAACTGGTCTGGCAAGGTGTCGGAACTGGTATATTGGATCGTATGAATCCTACTGAAAATCTTCTGGAGGCGTCAGAAAAAATCCTTGAAAAATTTCCACCGGAGCAATAGATATTTTCCCACACACGTTTCTTCGATCATTTAAGAGGCGGAAAATTGCTTTCGCCTCTTTTCCATATTGGATCACAATTTTGAAAAGGAAACAAAATGAATTTTTCTGACAAAGTCGTTGTGGTCACAGGTGCCTCGCGAGGAATTGGACGCGTCGTTGCCCAACAGTTCGCAGAACAGGGCGCTCGTTTGATCGTACACTACTGCAGCCATAAGAAAGCAGCAAAAGAAACGCTCGCCTCTCTCAAGGGCGGTCCGCATATCATTGTACAGGCCGACATGGCCCATCCGAAGGACGTTCGACATCTCGTTCACACCGCTGTCCAAAAGATGGGCAGCATTGATATCTTGGTAAACAATGCGGGAATCTATGAGACGTACTCCATTGCGGAGATTGATTACGAAAAATGGCAAAGGATATGGCACCGTACGCTTGCAACGAATCTCCTGGGGCCTGCAAATCTCTCTTTGCTCGTGGCTCAACACATGATAAAACAGGGAGGCGGAAAAATTATCAACATCTCTTCACGAGGTGCTTTTCGGGGAGAACCTGAATCCCCAGCCTACGGTGCCAGCAAAGCAGGTCTTAACGCCATGAGCCAATCCTTTGCCAAGGCCCTTGCTCCTCATAAAATCTTTGTGTATGTGGTTGCCCCTGGTTTTGTAGAAACGGACATGACCGTCTCCATGCTGGCTGGCCCGGAGGGAGACGCCATACGGAGTCAAAGTCCTCTGGGACGTGCAGCCCGTCCTGAAGAAGTTGCGAGCACAATTCTCTTTCTGGCATCAGAAAATACAGAATACCTGACAGGATGCATCGTGGATATCAACGGCGCTTCGTATTTGCGATCGTGAAAAGAAGGATTAAAAAAATCTGTAGAGTTCTCTTGTTCAGTAAAAATCTATTCCTTAGCGGATCTCTTTGGTTACATTGAAAAATTGATAAGGACAAGTGAAAATTTAAAAATATCTCTTCTTCTCGAAAAAGATTTCCCCCTCCTTTGCTTTTTCTCTTTTCAGTAGAACGGAAAATACGCTATTTTTTTGTAACAACAATTCCCTTGGGCGGGCTGGGTGGTGTGAGGTCTCCTCCTGTTCCTAGAGCCAATCGAAAATACACAATATTATCATTATTATAATCCGAAGACCAAATCCAGTGCACACCCGAATTTGTGGAAATATTTTTTACATTCGAATATTTCGCCCAGGGAAGAGCAACGCCGTGCAGCCCGTAAGAGGTGGCTTTCTGCCAAACCACATCATTAAAAGTCAACGTCTCCCAACCTTCTTGTTTCGTAGTTGCAACTTTCCACGTTTCATTGGTGACAAAATGTTGACCCTTATAATCAATCTCCGCTACCAGACCACCCTCACCCCCCAAATCAATTCCTTTAACTGCGATCAAATTTTTACCTGTGACAGCGGGAACCAAGTAAATTTGTGCTGTTCCCCAATTATCGTTGGATCCAATCAAAGCGCCGTTGACGTAAAGTTCATACGCATTGTCCGCTGCAATAACAACCTTCAAGGTGTCTCCTGATCCTCCCACATAATTGAAGCTGCTATTTGGACGAATTGTATTTGGCACTACAGCGCGATCTCTGACATTATTTACGACAAGTGTATACGGTACTCCTACAATGTGGGGACTGGTGGTAAGTTCGACAGTTTTCAGATTCTCTAATAGGCTTGCCGCAGTGACAGTGACACCGCTTTCAATGCGATAGTTCGAAAAATTCTCAGACGAGGCTTGTTCCATTTTCTCACTGAACATAACTTGCAAAGACGTTAAACTCACAATGCGAACGGTCACGAGTTCCGGCGGTCTTGTATCGGCTGTAGTCGTAAAATTGGCGGTAGCTGCCAACGGACTTCTGTTGCCTGCATCATCCTGAGTATAGACCTCGTAGAGGTAGGTCGTATTTTCTGAAAGATCGGTATCAATAAATGACTTTTTAATTGGCGTGCCCAGTAACGACTTATTGCGAAAAACCTGATATGCTGTGGCTGTATCCCCGTCACTCGCTGCTAGTGGAACAGACCAGCGTAAGGTGATGCTGTTTTCTGTTGTATTCTCGCTTCGAAGTTGTCTGGGCTCGTTGGGAGCCTGTGTATCCGTGGCACTTTCTTTGTAGACAAACTTAAATGCATCAGCGAGGACCATGCCGTTGGCATTGTTACGGATGGTGACATTTCCACCAGAACCCGCATCAAAATAATAGGTTCCCAAGCTGTTCCACTTGCCATAGTCAACAGACTGATTAATAGTTCCTGAGGCCGTAGAGTTCTTGGCGTACGTCACTGTAAAAGGTACATTGGTCGCTTCTTGAAGTTCATCCGCCGTATTTCCTATCCAGCCGTGCCATTCAAAAACTTCGTAATTCCCTGCCACACCAATGGTGGGTCTGAATTCTGCATAGGTTGTTCCAGAACCAGGCTGAGCCACTGCATAGTCATAAATTCCTCTGTATTCTCTTCCACCCATTGTCCAAAAACCCGCATTGTTTTTCACAAGGGATTGCCAGTTTCCAACGAGTTTGGCCGGTTCGCTGGCAGGGGAAGTGCCCGCATCCACATTGTCAATAACAATATCCGAAACAACTGTTGTGGGATTTTTAACAAGAATGATTGCGTCTCCAACAAGACCGGTCGTATTTACTACGGAACCCTTCAAAGTAACATCACTAAAAGGTTGCCCATTATTAAATTGCGGATCCTGACCTCCTTTGAAACGGTAATAGGGACCGTCATATCCGGACAATGTGCTTATTTGGCCATTGGTGATTGTGTTGGCTTTATTGTCAATATTGACAATAACAGCACCCCTATCAAAAAATCGCACCCAAACTCCATTTTCATCTTGGCCAGTTAAAAAGAGAGATTGCATCGCCCCCTTGGGATAGCCGAGGTCTACATCAAATTCGTCGTAATATTTGTCATAGTGGTGTTCGCTTGAATTCGCATCGGAATAACTAAAATATCCATCTCCATAGAGCGTAAGTCCCAATAAAAATCGCATCCAATAAAAATCATTCTTTTTGGTTCCTTTGCCGTCCAACAAATAGATGTGAGGATAGGGAGCCGCGGCCATCCAGTCTCTATACGCGGTTCGATGCGACTTCCAACTGTAGTTGATACTGGCGTGTTCCGATATAAGACCATTCGTTGTGCGCCATTCAAAAGTATGAAAACGGCCAGAATTCAAGCTGATCAATTTGTTGGGACCAATTCTGGCCCGAATACCTGCAACAGCTTTATTCAGCCCTTTCGACCATACGCTAATAAGCCAATTTTTGCCGTGTTCCTCCCAGTCATTTACACCGTTTCTATCCAGATCCACATCCGTTGTCCCAAAGGGATACTCCCACACACCGCAACTTGCAACACCGTCAAATACCGTGAGATCGCAGTAGTTTGTCATGTGATCAATCAAATATTCATTGTATTTTTTCCCCCCGTATTTGGAACTCGGCAAACAATAATCGCTCATGTCTACTAATTTATACGCTCCCCCATAAATCATTATTCTATTTCCCTTGGAATCTTTTACAACCCATTCGTCCGGGATGCTTAATTCACTGCCCACATTCCAGTCTGTGGTTGCCAAAACGTATGTGTTGGGATTGATCTTTTTCACCGCCTCAGCAAAAGTTCGGCTTCTGTTCGCTGTAATAATAAGGCCAAATTGGGCGTACCATTCTGGTGGAGCACCACTCCAATGAAAAACACCAATTCGAGGATAGAAAGGACCTTGCTGGGCAAGCAGAACAACGTTTTGGATACCCCAAAAAATAAAAAACCAGATCCCTTTCGTCAGAAAAAGAACTACTTTTCGATTTATGAATAACCTGTTCATGACAATTCTCCCTTGAATGAAATGTTATGAAACCATTTTATGACACGCTCTCTGATAGTACGCTTCATACAAACCTTCAAAACTTTTTACTTGTCTCTTCAAAGAATAATGGTTCTCTATGCGTTTCCTTCCATTTTGGCCAAATGTCCTGATCTTCTCAGGGCTTTCCAAAAATTCACAAAGGGCATTCTTCAACGATTCCACATCCCTTGGGGGAATCAAAATACCCGTTTCGCCATCCACAACAATCTCTTTGCTCCCATCCACATAGGTTGCAACCACAGGTTTGGCAGCAGCCATTGCTTCCAAAATGACGTTGGGCAATCCTTCATAAAGAGAAGGCAAAGTAAAAATATCAAACGTTTTCATCATTTCGGGAACATCGCTACGAAACCCTGTAAAAAGAAAATAATTGCTGAGCTGTTTTTCCTCAACCCGTTTCTCTAAATCCGATCGTAGTTCGCCATCACCAACAATGACAAATTTCACATTGGGATGCTTTCGAACAATCTTCTCCGCAGCATCAATCAAATAGACATGTCCCTTTTGAGGATGAAGCCGGCCCACCATACCAATGACCTTATGTTTTTTGGTGAGACCCATTTTTTCCCGATTTTCAATACCGTCCCCTCCGGAAAAAGGACGAAGATCAACACCATAAGGGATCACCGTAATTTTTTCTTGCGCGACACCTCTTTTTTCGGTGAGAAATTTTGCCGTTGCCTTGGACACAGAGACCACCTGATCGCAAAACCGGATGGCCAATCTGTAGGACCAAAGCCTTCGCCAGAGAAGCCACTCGGGTGCAGAAATCGTTTCCCAAGAAAACACTGCCTTGACACCCGCGATTCTTCCGACAAGGGAACCCAGGACATCGGCATAAAACAGGGTGGTCATTATTATATCAATTTTGTGTTCTTTGATCAGCCTGACCAATCTGTACATTAAAACGGGATCAATTTTCAATTTTCTTGGAATCCGGATCACCTCTATGCCGAACTGACGTAATTTTGCAAATTCACCCTGTAACTCATCACCCAGACCAAGGCTACACACCACTGTCCTGAATCGCATGGGATCCACCCCTTTGGCCAGTTCCAAAAGCTTCTTTTCGGCTCCGCCGCCACTAAATCCTTCCACAAGTTGAAGTACGTTTATTTTCACCTTTTCACGCATCCTATTCCCAAAGATCCTTATTCATTCTCATGCTTTTCATTCCGTGCAACCATATGGAGACCCGAACAAAAAAACCACGGGGAAACAAAACGCCCTATCTTTAACAGCATCTGCCCCAATGCATTTAATTCCCAAACTTCTCCGCCTTTCTTCCTGAGAAAGAAAAAATCTGCATAAAGACCGATGTGGTGCTTTTTATCCTCAGCAATATAATCATCAATTCCTGTATAGATGATTTCAAATCCTGCTTCTCTGAGAAATCGGGACATCTCTTTTTTTGTATATCGGTATTCCCAAAAATAATCCTCTTTCCCCTGTATTCTTCTTATCCGAAAATAGATCGCTCGGAGCGGATGCACGCAAATTCTCCGAAATAGATTTAAATAGGGCACTGTAACAAACGCCAGACCTCCTGGACGAAGAACGCGTCTGGCTTCCGCCAGTGCCTGCTGAGGTCCTTCCTGAAAATGCTCAATCACTCCCAGCGAGATATACGCATCAAACGAACTGTCCGCAAAATCCAAACGACTGACATCGCCCTGAACAATAGGCAAAGAAGCATCGTACGCCTTCACCCGTTCAACAATATCGGGCATATATTCCACGCCGACAATGTGATGCCCCATATCCTGAAAAAAGGGCAACCAACCGCCCAGTCCACAACCCGCTTCCAGTACTTTTAAATTGGGTTCTTTTAAAAAATTCCGAAATACCTTCACCAGTGTCCGCGTATGTGAACTTCGAATTTCACCCTCCACGGTGCGTTCGGCCCACTGTTTTTCGTCTGCTGAAGACCGGTCAAGAAAAGAATAAATCGTGTAACTCATACCATCTCGCTTTGGGGATGCGGAGTAGCGATGATCTCCTGAAAAATATTTGAAAGAACTCTGGCCGCACGATCCCAGGTGTATCCCTCTTCGATCGTGCGTCTGCCCTTTTCGGCAATCCTTTTACGCAACGATCTGTTCTGAATCAGAGTGAAAGCCTTCGCTACCATGTCCTGAAAATTTCCAGGTTCAAAGAGCATTCCATTCACACCGTCTTGGATGATCTCTTCGATTTGGCCAATGCGGGTGGCAACAACTGCCTTGCCGGCAGCCATGTATTCAAAAAGCTTTAAAGGGGAATAATAAAAAAATTCGAGATCGGGATAGGGTGCCAGTGCAATATCCATGGCTGCTAAGTACGCGGGAATCTCAGGGTACGGAACGTATCCGGTAAAGAACACCCGATCGCTGTAGTGTTCCACTTTTACACGGTGCTCCAGTTCTTTTTTTAAAGGACCGTCTCCTACCAAAAGAAACGCCGTGTCATCACTCTTGGAAAGAACAGCCTTGATAAAGTGCATCAAATTTGCCACGCCATGCCAGTAATGGAAAGAACCAATAAATCCCAAAACTGTTTTTCTTTTTAAAGGATACGCGGAAAACACCCTTTTTGTGGAAATATCCGGACAAAAACGATGCGCATCCACACCGTTTGGAATGACGGCTATCTTGGATTCTGGAATATGTTGCGCGACAAAAAATCTTTTCAACATCTTGGAAACCACGTAAATTCTGTCGGCCACATGCAGCATATACCTTTCCAGCCATTCCGCAACAAAGGGAAGGCGGACAGCGACATCGGCAAAGGTACGGCTCTCGTAGGCCATGGGTGCATTCACCTCCAGGACAAAGGGGACTCCTTTGCATCGGGCCACCCATGCGACAGAAAAATTCAAAAGATTGTACCGCACAAGCAGAACATCCGGCTTTTCCCGAGACAGAATTTCCCATTCTTTTAGAAAATAACGCCCATTGGAAATCAATCCATGAAGCTGATTAAAATAGCGACTGAATGTGTGCTTTAAAAATCTTCTCACAGGAGATCGTACAGAAGCCTCCACACTGGTAAAACGATTTAAATAAAACACCTTCACCTGATGTCCGCACCGTTCGATGGCTTTTGAAAGTTCTCTGATATGAACTGCAGCTCCAACGGAACTCTCTTTCATATCGTACAAATAGTTTAGATAAACAACTTTCATAATGAATGTAGATCGCTTCGGATAATCTCTGCAATCCGCTTTGCATAGATGTCCATTGTAAACTTTTCTTGTATGGTTTTTCTCGCTGCCTTGCCTACTTTCTTTGCTCTTTCAGGATCAAAATAAAGGGCATTAAGAATTTTGACAACGGCATCCGCATCACCACAGGGTACGAGAAAACCGTCCACGCCGTCTTCGATATATTCTTCCGTTGTAACGGCACGTGTAATGACAACCGGTTTTCCATACCACATGGCTTCAAACAAGCTTGTATTGCCGGAAGGCGATTCTGGATCACGCATCGGGATGACAACCACATCTGCCTTTTGCATCAGTGCACTCGCCTGCTTTCCAAACGTATTGGTATAGACTTTCACATTTTCAGGGATCGTCAAGCCCTGAATGGCAAAATCCTGGGTTACAACGACAAATTGTCTGTTGATCTTTCGTGCTGCCTGAAAAAGCGTTTTATAATCCCTGTAGCTGACTCCCACAGAAAATATGTAGCCTCCTCTATCACGTTTTTCTTGATAAGGATACTTTTCCAGCTGAAGTGCAAAATAGAGAACCACCGCCTTGTCCACAGGGACATGATAATTTTTTATCATCACCTCCAATTGTTTATTGGAATAAAAACCCAACCTGTCCGCTCCCATCCACGCAATCTGAACCGCACTCTTGCGGAGCCAAGCCGATATTGGATTGCTCCGTTGTATCAAATCAATCTGAAGTATAAATAGCCTGGGATATTTGGAAAACGTCAGTACCTTGAAGAAACCGTAAAACATCCCAATCATCTGCTGCAGTGCAATGATATAATCGTACTCCCTTCTTTTTAAAAATGCCCTCCAACTCACCTCAAAACACTTGGTCCAGTGAAATACGATCTTTTTCCACGGATTCCAATGAAGTACATAAAAATCCGATCCTATGACATCGCACTGCACAGAATGGCGATTTAAGTGTTCGGCCAGATAGCATTTGTCTCTCGGATCCCAATCAATCATTAACAGCACTTTGGGTTTTTTCATTCAGCCTTTCTCCGATCGGAATTCAATATTCACTTCATTATTTAGGAAATTTTTTCAGGGTGGTCGTTCTCCCCTGAAAATTCCGTCCCCTCTGAACTGAAAAATAAAACCCAACTCCATGAAAATGCTATCCATCCTTTTCGTCCCAGAATTTTCCAATGCTAAGATTGCAATATTTATGCCAGTGAAACCACCATTTATGGAGTCGGATCGTCATTCTTAACAAAAACGCAGAGCATCGTCTGTCCGACGGATTTTAGTATCTTCATCTTGCTGAAAAAACCATCCATTGCATAGATGACGTTACTGGTGTACCAAAATCGGGGTATGCCGTAAAGGTAAAGGGGCGGAAATAACGTGGTGGCCCGTGATTTAGAAAATGCGAATCCGCAGCTTTCAATCAGTGCTGTCCATTTTTTTATTGAATATCTATGATTGTGGGCATCCGGATTCCACGCGGACGAATCTTCCTTTTTATGTCCAAAAATACGACGCCCTATCCATGAAACAAAATCGCGGTATCGGTCATACATCACCGGAAAAGTGATCAACAACTGCCCACCGTCCCTTAACAACCGGTTTGCTTCCAAGCACATGGATTTTGGATCTTTGACATGTTCGATAATATCAATGGCCAGTGCCTTATCAAAAGAGCGATCCGGCAGAGGGATTTTCTCAACGTTGCTGCACACGGTCTCGTAGTTTTTCACGCCGTAGATGTCCATGGCCTCTTTTGAATTTTGAAGTCTTCCCAAGTTGATATCCACTCCGATCATCATCCCGTAATGACCGGAATAAACAATCGCCTGCGGCCCTTCTCCACATCCGATATTGATGATTCGTTCGTGGGGACAAAGCGGAAAAAAATCAGGATACACTCTGCTGGATAAAATCTTCCCCTCTAATTCGCTCGACTCCATGGAATTATCCTCCAACGATCGGATCGAACATGCTTTGCCTTCTGCGACGAAATCAGACCCCATCTATCTGCGCACGAAAAAGCGAAGAATTTTTCCCTCACCTTTTTTAACTGAAAAGTTGTTCATCCGGAGAGAAACGATCTGAACCATGCCCTTGGCCGTTTTGATTTTTTCGAGATGTTCAAGGCATAGACCCATAAAGGCTTCCAGTTGAAGGAACAAAACCGCTTTCTCCTTTACCAAAAACTGAATCTCTGTTCCATTTTGAAGAATAGTTTGAAACTTATCTGTGGAGATAGGAAAATTGAAAAACCGAAACTCTTGGAAGGTTTGGGTTTTGTGGAATTGGATGTGATCCTCAAAAAGAAGCTTCGTATCGTCTCCGTAATGCACCACCCGTTGCACTTTGAAAGGGCCGTAATCAAATACCATTTTCGTTGTATCACAATCGGATTTGAAAATTTTTGCTTCCCTTCCATAGGGGCCGATCCAACGGCCTGCACTATCCTGCGCAATGGGCGCCAGCACATTTTTCTCCACGTGTGCTACCGGTCGAATCCGTCCAAACTCTTCCGGACTGGGACCCCCTGGACACGAATACACCCATCCTGCACCTTGAAACCAGAGGTGTGCAGGCGTGATTCCCGGCTCTGAAATATAATCCGGTGTCCCGCCGGTGAAGACGATAAAATAGTCCGATTTTGAAACCACAGCAACTTTTGTGGACTGGAAGTGCTTGACATATCGCTTGGGAACGCTCGTGTGAACTGTCTGAGACGAACCCACTTCGTTTTGAATCCGATGGGTCAAAGCAAGCCATGCACCCAAAAAAGCTTCGTAAACCGTCAGATGGTGGTAATCGTACCAGCCGAATCTTTCTTCGTCTCTTTTGACGTTCAGAACCAAAGGGAAGTGTCCGTTTCTTTTAAATCGGTTCAGATGATGCCAAATGCGCTGAATCGCATCCTGAACCAAATTCGCATTCTGCCTGTCCAGAGATTTGGCGGCCTCAAGAACATAAAGAGCCACGCCGTATCCAAAGAGCTGTTCCTGCCCTCTGCCGATGTAGTTAAAACATCCCTCCGGATCAATGAATGGAATAAAATACCGAACACCGTCAAGAAAATCGTGCTCAATTTTTTTGTTTGGACATATCTGGAGAATTCGGTGAAGCAAGGCCAGAGTGAACACATGGTATTGAATGGGACGGCTTCTGTTTCGGGAATCATCAAAACAGCCGTCCTTTTGACGCGCTTTTTTTATAAGTCGAAGGCGCCAGAAAAATCGAAGTTGATCAGAAAGTCGGTGGAACAACCTGTAACGAAGGGCAGAAGAATAGGCACGCATGGCGATCCAGTTGGTCAACAGATTTTCTTTGTTTTCCGTTGGATGGATCAAACCTTCTTCCCAGCGTTTCTTCTCCTCCTCAGACAATGCGTCTTT
>Ga0172366_10003006_pt1 | contig 13262 bp, 14 predicted proteins | sample LakKivSesite69cm_FD_114533 | JGI IMG/M metagenome (GOLD analysis project Ga0172366, IMG submission 114533) | Sediment microbial communities from Lake Kivu, Rwanda - Sediment site 69cm | ecosystem: Environmental > Aquatic > Freshwater > Lake > Sediment | place: Rwanda: Western Province, Lake... | reverse complement strand
CCATAGAACCACCTGTGGAGGAAAATGTAAAAAGGATCATCGGAACATGGTTGAATGTAGATCAAGAAACTCAACAAATAACCAAGATTTATATAGCAGAGGTAAGTAATTATCTTTCCATTGAAGAGTGGGGTAAGTGTTATCCAGAAGACTGCTACTGGGAAAAAAAACTAGTAAAGAAAAATGAAATCATCGATGGGGTAATGGAAGTATCCTGGACATATGTTGAGTTTGAAGTTTATCAGGAAATTGTTCTTTTAGATGACCCTAACGGAAGACTGAAAGTTACAACAATTTTCAGCTATCCAAGCGGGTACCAGTGGTCAATGATAGATGATATGTTTAAGTTACAGAAATAAACAACAAAAAGAGGCAAATGAATTCGTTTGCCTCTTTTATAATTTATATTAAATACTTGACATTATATTCTAGAGTTCTATAATATATAGAAGCTCCCATAAAATTAAATTTTATCATAAAAATATGAATAAAAAATATATTATTATTTTAGGCACAATTTTTATATTTTTAATTATATTCATTGGCCTTACAAAATATTTTCAGCAGAACAAGATCAATTTAGACTTTTTGGCGAATTTAAAATCTGCAGATAAATGCGAAGATTTATTACAAGACAAGGAATATGTAATATGTTGCGTCCAGAAAGGAAAATTTTATGATTGCACCGAGCGTGAAGAATTTAATTCGGGCGAGGAGGTAGAAATTATTGTAAGCTCTCTTAAAATTCCGGCTATTGAAGCATTTCCTAGTTTTAATTACACTTGTCTCGGCACTGATATTAGTCGCAAGGGCCAAGATGGCAAAATTGTTTTTTGGCCAGAGGAATGCTTTACTTTTGAAAGAGGATCTTTATTTACAATAAAAGGGATTATTCCTCCAATAAAAAGCTGTATGACATGTAGGCGCGCCCCTGATGATCCATATGGCGTTTTCACTTTATTAAGAATTAATCTCTATCCCGATGTTTATAATAAAGATAAAGAAATCCTTGTTATACAAGGAGATGAGGAAGAAAGTGTTGTAAGTGAACAATTTACAGTTTTAAATTTAAAAGCCAGAATATCAATCAATAATAAATAATTAAATTTTTAAAAATATGAATAATTTAATTGGACATAAAAAAATACATATATTTAGTTATTGTTTATTTGTAATTTTAGCCTCATTACTACTTATGTTTTTTTATAGTGGTGATTTTTTACACATTTTATTTGCCGCATGCGGAGATGGAGGGGGCGAAGGGGCCACTACTACTACCAAACAAACTACTACTACTAAATCCACTACTACTACAAAAGCCGGGGGTGGAGGTTGCGGAAGCTCTCCAACTGATGAAACCGGTACTCCACCAAATGGAGGAGGGGATGGAGGATGTCCTCCACCTGCAGAATGCACGCTTGGTTGGGTTAATTGCAGGTTATGCAATGAAAATCTTCAGTGTGTTAGTGAAAAGGTGTGTGGAATTTGCCCTTCAGGTACGTGTGCCTTAAGCGAACAATGTATTAGTGCTTCAAACAAAACTACCTATAACGCGTGTATAAATGGTAGTTGTAAATCAGTACAATCAAATTATACGGCAATTGCCTTGCAAAATGAATGTGACGACGCAGGCGGTTCATGTACTCCTTCTTGTAGACATCATGAATGCGAGTATAATTATACTGTGGATCCTATTACCGGTAAAGTGACGGCTATTCACACTTGTAGACTTAGCGATTTTGCAACAAGTGATGAATGTACAAAACCATCGGATTGTGTTCCTGGAAGCGGTGGTGACGGTAACGGCGGTAACGGCGGTAACGGCGATAACGGCGGAGGTTTAAAGCTTTGTAAAGTCTGTATACAACCAATGGGATTTTCTCAAAAGAAATGTCTATTTAAAGTATTTAACGTTTTTTCATGCTCGCAAGTAACATCCCTTGGATATACGCGATGTACTTCTGATGCCGAATGCCAATTTGCTCCTCCCCCTCCAATCACACCTCCAATCACACCTCCGGTCACCATTCCTGAATGTGAAATTACCAAATTCGAAATCCCTCATCATGCCTGGATTGGTTATGATGTCTTAGCTGAATGGTCTACTAATGAAGATTGCACCTGGGCAGAGATTACTTGTAAATTAACAGATGGAAATGATTGCGGAGATAGAGAAACATTAAGCGGACAAGTCCCAGTTGGTTTTTCCAAAGAAAAGCTGTTCCAAATCTTTGAACCGGGTATTTATCAATATCAATTAAAAGCTTGCGGAGATTACAATTGTGACATCTGGATAGACAGACTGGGCACTGGCCTTGACTACATAGAAGTTCAGGCTCTTAACCTTCCTTGGTGGCAAGAAATCATCCCTGTCTTGCCTGATAAACTCCAAGGATTCTTAAGAGGATTAATTCAATAAAGACTTGACAAATTATTTTGATTTGCTATACTAAGGATGCTGTCGTTTTTGGGCTTGCTCAGGAACGGCAGCATTTTTTTTATTTCAATATTTATATTTTTTCTGGTATCATATAGATGTAAAAAATAGTAAAACTTTAAATTAGACTATCTTTAGAAAAAATAATGGTAGGAGATTTATTTATAGTCGCTACTCCAATTGGAAATTTGGAAGATATTTCTTTGCGAGCGCTTCAGGTTTTAAAAGAAGTTGATTTAATTTTATGCGAAGATACGAGAAAGACGAAAAAATTATTAGCTCACTATAATATCAAAACCCCTGTTCTCAGCTATCATCAGCATTCAAAGATTGAAAAAATGAAGCGAATTTTTAAAATGCTTCAGCGAGGTAAAAATTTAGCTTTGGTTTCTGATTCGGGCACGCCGGGTATTTCAGATCCCGGAAATAAATTAATTGATTTTTTGCATCAAAAAACCAATACTCAAGTTAAAATTATTCCTATACCCGGTCCTTCTTCTTTACTCGCTTTAGCGAGCATTTCCGGTTTGCCAATGGATAAATTTGTTTTTTTAGGATTTCCGCCGCATAAAAACAAAAGAAACCGATTTTTTGAAGAATTATTATGCCAATTAAAGAACTTTAAGCATCCTGTTATTTTTTATGAATCTCCTTATCGCATCATAAAAACTTTAGAAGATATTTATGAAAGAATTCAGCCTTTTGATTTGAATTATCAAGCGGTAGTTGGCCGGGAAATAACTAAAAAATTTGAAGCGATTTATCGGGGAACAATTAAAGAAGTGATTGAAAAGATAAAACATGATAAAATAAAAGGAGAATTTACGGCGATTATTTATCAAAACAAATAGTATTTATGGATAAAATAGTTATTGGAGATGATTTAGGAAGAGCTTTAAGCCAAGAACTTAATTTACCCTTTGTTTTTATTGAAGATAGGGTTTTTGCCGATGGCGAACTTCAGCCTCGTTTAACCAAAGAAGAAAAGATAACCGAAGCTATTTTGATTATTCAAAAAAAACAAGAAGAAAATATCAATGCTTATCTGATTAAGTATTTTTTGTTATTGAGAAAAATCAGAGATCTGGCTACAAAAATAATCGCTATTATGCCTTATTTTCCTTATGTCAGACAGGATTCTGTATTTCGCGAAGGAGAGCCTCTTTCTTCCCTTTATCTGGCAGAATTAATAGAGAAAAATGCAGATGTATTTATTACTTGCAATATGCACGAGCATAGAAAGAAAATTGGAGATTTATTTAAAATCCCAGCTCATAACATTTTTCTTTTTGAAGATATGGCGGAAAAATTTAAAGAATTTTCCCCGGCGGATTCGGTGGTTGTTGGCCCTGATAAAGAAGCCGGAGCGTTTATTGATAATTTTTGCAAAAATTTTCCGGCGACTAAAATAATTATGCAAAAAGAAAGAAATGTTAAAACCGGAAAAATAAATTTTGTTTATCCCAAAAACATAGAAAGCATTTTAAAAGATAAAGATGTTATTATTGTTGACGATATAGTCTCTACGGGAAAAACTATTTTGGAAACAGCTAAAATAATAAAGCAATTTCAAATTAAAACAATTAGTTTTGTTTTTATTCATTCTGTTTTTGGCGATGAGATAATTGACCAATTGGCGGTAATGAGACCTAAGAAAATTATTTTTACCAATACTTTAGAATGTTCTCATTATGCAATTGATATCGCCAAGCTTTTAGCAAAGAATCTTCTAAATCAGAAAATAATTTAAGAATTAATCAAAATGAAACAAAAGAAAAACAATTCAAAGAAAAATAACGTCTTTTTACTTAAGGTAAAATATTTAGATATTAAAACTGGTTATCCTTGGATTGCCATTATTCATGAAAAAGATGGGGAGCATTTTGGTATTAGAGCCGGCGATAAATTAGCCTTAAAATGGAAAGAGAAAAAAACAGAAATATCAGTTGATACCACAAGGAGCATCGTCAATAAAGGAGAAATAGGCCTTTTTCGGGATATCACTAATAGATATAAAATTAAAAAAGGGGAGCTTTTAGAATTGAGACTCGCTGGACAATCGGCTTCTTTAAAAACAATTCACAAAAAACTTGATGAAAAGAAAATTTCTTATGAAGAGATTCGTTCTTTAATTTCTGATATTGCTCGGTATCGAATTAGTGATTTAGAATTAGCTTTTTTTATTGCTTCAGCTTTTGATAAAAAGAATTTTTCAAGAGAAGAAATTTATTATTTAACAAAAGCAATTAGTGAAACCGGAGAAATGATGAAATTTGGTGATATTGTAGCAGATAAGCATTCAATTGGAGGAATACCCGGAAATCGTATTACGCCTATAGTAGTTTCTATTGTTGCCAGTTGCGGAGTAATTATTCCTAAAACTTCTTCTCGAGCAGTTACTTCAGCGGCGGGGACAGCTGATACAATGGAAGTTTTAGCTCCGGTTGGATTTACTTCAAAAGAAATAAAAAAAATTGTTAAGAAAACAAATGGTTGTTTAATTTGGGGCGGCGCTTTAAGATTAGCTCCGGCAGATGATAGGTTTATTGAAATTACTCGCCGCTTAGGAAGAGAGCCTTATTCAAAAATGGTAGTTAGTATTATGTCAAAACAGGTGGCTACCGGAATTAATCGTTTAATAATTGATATACCCACTGGGCCAACGGCAAAAATTCATGACGCAAAAGAAATTCGTTTTGTTAAAAATCTTTTTCTTTATTTAGCGAAAAGATTTAAAATGAAGATTGAAATTATGGTTTCTAAAACCATGGGTCCTATTGGTCGCGGTATTGGACCCTGCTTGGAAGCAAGAGACGTGATGAGGGTTTTACAACAAAAAGAAGGAAGGCCAAAGGATTTAGAAAAAAAAGCAGTTTTGTTTTCCGGCCAATTATTAGAATTATCAGGCAAGGCTAAAAAAGGAAATGGTCAAAAGATGGCTTTAGAATCATTGCAATCCGGCAGAGCCTTCAAAAAGATGCGTGAGATAATAAAAGCTCAAGGAGGAAATTCTAATATTGATTCTGAAAAAATTAAAATGGGAAAAGTTTTATGGGAATTAAAATCTTCAAAAAAAGGAATGATTCAAGAAATTCATAATAAAAATATAAATAAAATTTGCAGATTATTGGGCGCGCCGACGACAAAAGAAGCTGGAATTTACTTGAATAAAATTATTGGAGAAAAAGTAAAGCAGAATGAAATCCTTTGTACTTTCTATACTAATAGCGACCAAAGATTAATTCTTGCCAAACACGCTTTAAAAAAATTAGAATTGTATAAGATAAAATAAAAGTGGTATAATATAATTAACCCGCCAACCCGCCTAAATTTCAGAGCAATTTGTGGCGGGTGAACAAAAACTTAGGCGGGTAAAGGTCGATTCAACCACCAAAGTTTTCCAAAGGAAAACGCGGGCGGGTAAATTTAAAAAATCCGCCAGCTGGCGGAAAAATATGATTTGGGTAATTTATCTTTTCATCGCTTTATGGGCTATTATCGGGGTTTTGGCGCTTTTGGTACCAAAAACAGCCAAAAATTGTATGCTTAAATTTTCTCAGAGCGGTCCTTTTTGGCTTTGGGGAGTGATAGCTCTGGTAGTAGGTTATATATTTTGGCAATCCACGGCATTAGTAAGCATCCCTTTAGTAATGCAAGTTTTGGCTGTTATTGCAGTTATTAAAGGATTAACTTTTCTTCTTGTACCCAAAAGCAAAGTAGAAGGCTTGTTGAGTTACTGGTTGAATATTTCAGACATTGCTTTTAGAGTCTTGGGGATTTTATTGCTCCTATTGGCTTATTATCTTTTTCAGATTTTAGTTTAAGATTGAAGTAAAGATAGGCTTTCATCAAAAAACAGTGAGCCTTAAGGCTCACTGTTTTTATTCTTATAAAAAAATGTTATACTAAGCAGAGATAATAATTTTTATGTTTACTGAAATACCATTAGTTTTTCAAATTACAGTTTTGTTATTTTCCGTAGTTATTCACGAAGTTTTTCACGGATTGGCTGCTTTGCGTTTTGGAGACGATACCGCGGAAAGAATGGGGCGTTTAACTTTAAACCCGCTAAAACATTTAGATCCAGTCGGTTCTGTTATTTTGCCAATGATGTTAATACTGATGAGATCGGGATTTATTTTTGGTTGGGCTAAACCAGTGCCTTATAATCCTTTAAAACTTAAAAACCCTCGTCGGGACACTGCTTTGCTGGCTTTTGCCGGACCTTTGGCTAATTTTGGAGTCGCTTTGATTTTTGGTTTGATTATTAGGGCGATAATAATGGCCTCGTCTTTTATCTCTTTACTGCCTTATCTGATGGTTATTGTTCGGATTAATTTAATTTTAGGCATTTTTAATCTGATACCCATCCCTCCTTTAGATGGTTCAAAAATATTATTTTATTTATTTCCTTCCCAAGAACTTGAGATAGTTCTTTCGCAATACGGAATTATTATCCTCCTTTTTTTTATTATGTTTGCCGGCAGTATTATTTTGCCCTTGGTAATGATGCTCTTTTCTTTATTTACCGGTATCCCTTTTAGTTAAATTTTATTAGCAATTACTTCATAGAGTTGACGTAAAACCTATTTTTTGATAAACTTAGAGCCGATTGCTTTGTTTGGTTTTTTATTTAAAAACAAAATTATTACATTTTATGTTATGCCGACTTTAAGTCAATTAATTAAAAAAGAAAGAAAACCAATAGCCAAGAAGAGCAAATCAGTTGCTCTGTCTTTTTCTTTTAATGCTATTAAAAATAGACCAACTTATCGTCGTTCACCTTTTAAAAAAGGCGTTTGTTTGAAAGTTTTTACAACGACTCCCAAAAAACCGAATTCTGCTTTAAGGAAAGTAGCCCGGGTGAAATTAAGCAATGGGATGGAAGTTACGGCTTACATTCCCGGCGAAGGCCATAATTTGCAAGAATACTCAATTGTGTTAGTGCGAGGAGGAAGGGTTAAAGATTTGCCCGGTGTGAGGTATCATATAGTTCGGGGCAAATACGATACTCTTGGGGTTGAAAGAAGAAAACAGCAAAGAAGCAAATACGGAACAAAAAAAGAAAAAAAATAAAGGGATGCCAATATACGAATGAATACGAATTATACAAATATGATGTAATTAAATGTAATTATGAGAAGAAAAAAAAGAAAAGAAAAAAAATACGAACAAGATTTGATATATAAAAGCGCTTTGGTAACCCGCTTTATCAATTATCTAATGAAAGACGGCAAAAAATCTACGGCCCAAAGAGTTTTTTACAAAACAATGGAAATTATAAAGAAAGAAACAAAACAAGATCCGGTTGCGGTCTTCAATTTAGCAATTAAAAATGTATCTCCTGAGCTTGAGGTAAAAACCAGAAGAATTGGAGGCGCCAATTACCAAGTGCCGCAGGTAGTGCCTGAATATAGAAAAATTACTTTGGCTTGCCGCTGGTTGATTAGCGCTTCCCGCGCCAAAAAAGGGAAGCCGATGGCAGAAAAGCTGGCAGAAGAATTAATTTTAGCTTCAAAAAATGAAGGAGCGGCAATCAAAAAGAAATTGGATACCCACCGCATAGCAGAATCAAACAGAGCTTTTGCTCGCTTTAGCTTTTAAATTAATATTATGGGAAAAATATATCCTATTGAAAAAATAAGGGACATTGGTTTTATTGCTCATATTGACGCCGGAAAGACGACAACAACCGAGAGGGTTTTATATTACACCGGAATAACCCACAAGATTGGCATTATTGACGAAGGAACAACGGTTATGGATTGGATGGTTCAGGAAAAGGAAAGAGGGGTGACGATTACTTCTGCGGCAACAACCTGCTTTTGGACGCCAACGTATAGAGAAAAAAAACCTGATTACGAACATCGCATTAATATTATTGATACGCCGGGGCATATTGACTTTACGGCTGAGGTTCAGAGGTCATTAAGAGTCTTGGACGGAGCGGTGGTTATTTTTGACGGAGTTGCCGGAGTAGAATCGCAATCAGAAACTGTTTGGCGTCAGGCTGATAAATATAAAGTTCCCCGAATGTGTTTTATTAATAAAATGGACCGTTTGGGCGTTGATTACGAAAAAGCTTTTAAATCTATTCAGGAGAGACTAACGCCCAATACTTTGGCGGTTAATATTCCAATTGGCGCTGAAAGTGATTTTCAGGGAATTATAGATTTAATTTTAATGAAAGCGGTATATTTTGAAGGAGAGCAGGGAGTGGTTGTCACGATAAAAGAAATCCCCTCAGATTTGATAGATAGGGCTAAAGAATATAGGAGAATTTTTATTGAAAAAATAGTAGAACAAGATGAAGGATCTTTGACAGAATATTTGGAGAAAGGAACCGAACCAGCGGCAGATAAAATTAGAGAAATTTTGCGCCAAGCGACAATTGCCGGAAAAATAATACCCGTTTTTTGCGGAAGTTCATTTAGAAATAAGGGTATTCAACCTTTACTTGACGGGATTATAGAATATTTACCTTCACCATTAGATTTGCCTCCGGTTCAGGGCATTCATCCAAAAACAGGAGAAATCATTGTCCGCCCTCCGGAAGATAAAGCGCCCCTTGCGGCTTTGGTATTCAAAGTAGCCAATGACCCTTATGTTGGAACCTTGAACTATTTTAGGGTCTATTCGGGCACTTTTAAAAAAGGAAATTATCTTTTAAATGCGAGCAAATCCAGTCAAGAAAGAATTGGAAGATTATTGCAAATGCATTCCAATCGAAGAGAAGAAATTGAAGAAGTCAGAGTAGGCGATATTGCGGCAACCGTTGGTTTAAAAAACACAGATACCGGGGATACCTTATGCGACCCCAATTATCCAGTGATTTTAGAAAAAATTGAATTTCCAGAACCGGTTATTTCTATCAAGGTGGAGCCACAAACAAAAGCAGATCAGGAAAAAATGTCCCTGGTGTTAAAAAAACTTTCGGAAGAAGATCCAACTTTCAAAGTAAAAAGCGACCAAGAAACATCAGAAACGATTATTTCGGGAATGGGCGAATTTCATTTAGAAATATTAGTTGACAGAATGAAAAGAGAATTTAATCTTAACGTCAAAACAGGCAAACCTCAAGTAGCTTATAAAGAGACGATTAGAAAAATGGTTGAATGTGAAGGAAAATATATCAGGCAATCAGGAGGCAGAGGGCAATACGGGCATGTTTTATTAAGATTAGAGCCCTTTGAGAGAGGAAAAGGATTTAAATTTGTTGACAGCATAAAAGGCGGCGTTATTCCCAAGGAATATATTCCGGCAGTAGAAAAAGGGGTCAGGGAAGCTTTGGAAAAAGGTATTTTAGCTGGATATCCGATTTCTGATGTAAAAGTAACGCTTTATGATGGGTCTTTTCATGAAGTAGATTCATCAGATTTTGCTTTTAAAATTGCAGGTTCAATGGCTTTTCAAGATGGCGCTAAAAGGGCTAATCCCGTACTTTTAGAACCAATAATGAAATTAGAAGTTGTTATTCCGGAAAAAAATTTAGGTGATGTGACCGGTGATTTAAATTCAAAAAGAGGGACGATAGAAAGTATAGGAGAACGAGCAATGATGAAAGTTATTATGGCTAAAGTCCCTTTGGCAGAAATGTTTGGCTTTGCTACTAAATTGCGTTCTTTGACAGAAGGAAGAGGGGTTTTTACCATAGAGTTTGATCATTATCAGGAGGTTCCTGATAACATAACGCAGGAAATTATTGGGAAAGAAATGATTAAATCAGAAAAAAAATCTTAAGGAAAATTCTTGAACATGGTTATTTCCTATTTTAGGGAATGAGAGATTTTTTAAAATTCTAACCTAAATCTCTAACGGGGTTGACAATAAAAAGGTTATGCCTTAATATAATAGATACACAATAGAACTCAAAGTTTAGAGTTCACCCGCCTAAGTTTTTCTTTGAAAAATTTTAGCGGGTAAAAATAAATAAAAAATAAAAACTATGGCAGAAAAAGAAAAATTTGTTCGTAGCAAAACCCATATGAATGTGGGAACGATTGGCCACATTGACCACGGGAAAACCACTTTAACCGCCGCAATTTTGCATGTCCTTCACTTAAAAGGGTTGGTGGGTAAAGATGGTAATGTGGCTGAAATTGACAATGCTCCTGAGGAAAAAGCGAGAGGAATTACTATTAATGTTCACCATTCTGAATATGAAACAGAAAAAAGACATTATGCGCATATTGATTGCCCGGGACATATTGATTATATCAAGAATATGATTACCGGTTCTGCTCAGATGGATGGCGCTATTTTAGTAGTTTCTGCTCCTGACGGACCAATGCCTCAGACATTTGAACATATCCTTTTGGCGCGACAAGTTGGCGTTCCGGCAATGGTCGTTTTCTTAAATAAAGTTGATATGGTTCAAGATCAGGAATTATTAGATTTAGTGGAGACGGAAATTAGGGAGTTATTAACAAAGCATGAGTTTAATGGAAAAGAAGCGCCCATAATAAGAGGATCTGCTTTAAAAGCCCTTGAAGCTAAATCTATTGACGATCCAGCGATTAAACCAATTTTTGATTTATTAGATTCAATTGATTCCTACTTTCCGGAGCCTAAAAGAGACATTGATAAGCCGTTCTTGATGCCGATTGAAGATATTTTCTCTATTGAAGGAAGAGGAACCGTAGCTACCGGAAGAGTGGAAAGAGGCCAGATTAAATTAAATGAAGAAGTGGAAGTAGTTGGTTATCATCCAACTATAAAAACCACAGTTACCGGATTAGAAATGTTTAATAAATCTCTTGAAGAAAGTCGGGCTGGAGATAATGTTGGGGTTTTGTTAAGAGGCCTTAAAAAAGAAGAGATTAGAAGGGGTCAAATATTGGCTAAACCCGGTTCAATTACTCCGCATACTGAATTTGAAGCAGAAGTTTATATTTTAGCCAAAGAAGAAGGAGGCAGACATACCCCATTCTTTTCCGGTTATAAACCTCAATTCTATATTCGAACAGCTGATGTTACCGGAGAAGTTACTTTGCCCGAGGGAGTGGAGATGGTAATGCCGGGTGATAATGTTAAGTTCAAAGTTAAATTAATTGTTCCCATAGCCCTAGATGACGGTTCTCGGTTTGCTATTAGAGAAGGAGGAAGAACTGTAGGCGCAGGAATCGTGACAAAAATTACTCAATAATAATTATTTATTGTGGCAACTTCAAAAACTGAAATTCAACAAAAGATTAGAATAAAAATAAAGGGTTATGATTATCGGATACTTGACAATTCTTGTAAGCAAATAATAGAGACGGTAATGAGATATGGTAATGAAATTATTGGACCGATACCTTTACCAACAGAAATTCATCGCTATACGGTGAATAAGGCTACTTTTGTTAAAAAAGATGCACGGGAACAATTTGAAATTAGAATTCATAAAAGATTGATAGAAATTCCCAATGCAAATCAAAAAACAATTGAAGCGTTTACTAATTTAGATTTACCAGCGGGAATAGACATAGAAATTAAGATGTAAGCCCGGAATATCTAGTCTAGTCTGGAATGAGATTAAAGGAAAACTGGGCTAGGGCCCAGTTTTTCTATGAAGAATTTTCTAAATTAATGATATTGATATGAAAATTATTTTAGCTAAAAAATTAGGAACGTCTCAGGTTTTTAATGAGCGCGGAGAAGTTGTCCCCATCACTATTGTGGAAGCGGGCCCGGTTAGAATTACGCAATTGAAAACCAAAGAAAAAGACGGTTATCAGGCTATTCAAGTGGGTTTTGGCAGAAAAAAAAATAAATTTTCATGGATACAAGAATTTAATTTAGACAAAAATAAAAAAAATGCAATAAAAGAGATTGATTTAAAAGTGGGTGATAAAATTAGTGTTGACGTTTTTGAAGAAGGCGATGAAGTAAAAGTTATTGGCAAAAGTAAAGGGAAGGGCTTTCAAGGAGTTGTGAAAAGACATGGTTTTAAAGGACATTCAGCAACCCACGGAACAAAAGATCAGTTAAGGGCATCAGGCTCAATTGGACATACGGGAATTCAGCGAGTGGAAAAAGGGAAAAAAATGGCAGGAAGAATGGGTCAAGAACAGATAACTTTAAAAAATATTAAAGTAATAAAGATTATTCCGGAAAAAAACCTTCTTTATTTAAGAGGAGCGATTCCCGGCAGAAGAAATTCGTTATTAAAAATTATTGGTTAAAATGAAAGCGCCAATTTATAATTTAAAAGGAGAATCTAAGGAAAACGTTGAGTTAGCTTCAAGTGTTTTTGGCAAAAAATTTAATAACGCTCTTGTTTATCAGGCGTATAAAGATTTAGTTAGCAACCAGAGAAGGTCGTTGGCTTTTGCAAAAAATCGTTCGGAAGTCAGGGGCGGAGGGAGAAAACCTTGGGTTCAAAAGGGGACTGGCAGAGCCCGTCATGGTTCTATTCGCTCGCCTCTTTGGAAAGGAGGGGGCGTTACTTTTGGTCCAAGGAGTAAAGAAAAAAATCAGAAGAAAAAAATAAACAAGAAAGTAAAGGAAGAGGCGCTAAAGATGGTTTTATCTCAAAAATTGAAAGATAATGAAATCAAGATTATTGAGGATATAAAAATAGAAAAACCCAAGACAAACCTCGTAGATAGTCTTTGTAAAAATATTGTTGGAAAAAAGGAAAAAATGCCCAGTATTTTATTAATTGTTCATTCCCAGGAAAAAGATTTATTCAGATCGGCGCAAAATCTGCCCTATCTTAAAGTTATCAATGTAGAAAATATTAACTTAATTGACTTTTTGAATTATAAATATCTTTTATTTTCAAAAAAAGGACTCTCAGCATTAGAAAAAAAATAATAAAATAATAAAATAATAAAATAAT
>Ga0172366_10003004_pt1 | contig 13266 bp, 15 predicted proteins | sample LakKivSesite69cm_FD_114533 | JGI IMG/M metagenome (GOLD analysis project Ga0172366, IMG submission 114533) | Sediment microbial communities from Lake Kivu, Rwanda - Sediment site 69cm | ecosystem: Environmental > Aquatic > Freshwater > Lake > Sediment | place: Rwanda: Western Province, Lake... | reverse complement strand
TGTAAATACGACGAAGAGACCTGAAGAAATAGGGTTGAAAGGTTGGCGGGCTGCAACTGTTGATGCGACTGGAATAGCCCTTGAACTTAACTTGCTTGTTGCCGGATTGCCTGTCGTTAACACCGCAATTGCAGGAGCATTTGCCAAAGCAACGAACGAAGTTAAGTTGGCAAGTGTCTTAAAAGCAATAAACGAAACATGGACTGGTGGTGCTGGTGAGAAAAACGCAAGAGCGGCAGAACTAGCCTACGAACGTTTAATAAAGGGATGGTGAAGTTAAATGAGTTCTGTTCCTAAAACTCGTAAAGAAATGCCCCTTACGCCAATATCGTATCCAACAGTCGGGAGCATGGGAAAAACAGGGTCTTGGAGAACTTTCCGCCCAGAAGTTGATTATTCCAAATGCACAAAGTGTACACTCTGCTGGATTTACTGTCCAGATGCAGCCATCTCGCGTCAAGAAGATGATTCTCCGAAAATAGACTATGATTACTGCAAGGGCTGCGGAATATGTGCCAACGAATGCCCCGCCAAAGCAATAACAATGCATCGGGAGGAAGAGTAAATGGCAGAAATGTTAATCGATACAGCAAATCATATTGCTGGTTACGCCGCAAAAGCAGCGAGGGTTAAGGTTGTTGCAGCATATCCTATAACTCCTCAGACAACAATAGTTGAAAAAATAGCTGAATTTGTTGAAACTGGAAAAATGGACATTGAATACATTCGCGTAGAATCAGAACACAGCGCCATGGTAGCTTGTATAGGCGCTGCCGCAGCAGGAGTCAGAACTTTCACCGCAACTTCCGCTCATGGATTGGCCCTTATGCATGAAGCTTTGCACTGGGCTTCCGGTTCGCGTTTGCCGATTGTAATGGCTGTTGTCAACCGTGCCATGGGCGCCCCTTGGAGCATATGGCCAGACTTCAGCGATTCTCTTTCTCAAAGGGACACTGGATGGCTTCAGTTTTACTGCGCTGACAATCAAGAGGTTTTCGACACCATACTTCAAGCTTACAAGCTCTGCGAAAATGAGCGAGTCTTCTTGCCAGCTATGATTTGCCTCGAAGGCTTTATTTTGTCACATACATATATGCCCGTGAAAATCCCTGAACAAAAGAAAGTTGACGACTTTCTGCCACCATATAAATCCGGATGGACATTAGACATTAACAATCCCTTCTCTCATTCAAATCTTGTTGCGCCAGAATGGTATATGGAGTTTCGTTATATGATTCAAGAAGCCATGGAAAATGCAAAACGCCTCATCCCAGTGATTGACAAAGAATACGGCAAAACCTTCGGTGTTGAACACGGCGGATTAATTGAGAAGTACAAATGTGAAGATGCAGATCTAATACTGCTCACCATGGGAACAATGGGCAGCGAAGCAAAAATAGCGGTGGAGAACCTGCGCAAAGATGGACTAAAAGTTGGATCCGCAAGGATTCGCGTTTTTCGTCCATTTCCAACAGAAGAAATTGAAAAACTTGCAGAGCAAGCGCAGATGCTTGCAGCCATAGACCGTCATATATCATTTGGAATGGAGGGTTTTCTAGCTACTGAAATTAAGGCATGTCTTTCCAATCAAAAAGACCGACCTCTTGTTGCAGGATTTATTGCAGGCTTAGGGGGAAGAGATGTAACCTCTGGCACGATTGAAAAGATTGCTAAAAAATCGCTAAAACAGATGCGTGATGGCAAGGTGGAAAGAGAAACCGAATGGGTTGATTTGAAGGAGTGAAATTAATGGTAACAATAAAAGAACTTTCAAAAGAAGAATATTTACTTAAAGGTCATGCCGCATGTGCTGGCTGCGGCCCAGCCATTTCACTACGCTTGCTTTTCAAAGCATTGGGAAACAAAGTTGTCTTAGTTGTTCCTGCTTGCTGTACAACAGTGATTCAAGGACCTTATCCCTACACTTCTTTTGAGGTTCCGCTCCAAAACATATTGTTCGAATCAACTGCGGCTGCAGCGTCGGGAATTGTCGCCGCTTTGCATCAAAGGAAAATTGGAGGCATAACTGTTGTCGGTTGGGCTGGAGATGGTGGAACCGTTGACATTGGAATTCAGGCGTTGTCTGGGGCAGCTGAAAGGGAAACAGACTTTATTTATATTTGCTATGATAACGAAGCTTATGGCAATACAGGAGTGCAAAGGAGTGGTGCAACACCTTACGGCGCATGGACCACGACGACGCCTTTTGGCAAGAAGGAACGGAAAAAAGACATGCCCTTAATTATGGCTGCCCATCGAATACCCTACGTTGCAACAGCCTGTCCATCATACCCCATAGATTTTGTAAACAAACTTAGAAAGGCGAAGGAGATTAAAGGTACAAAGTATATTCACATTTTGGCACCATGTCCAACAGGATGGCGCTATGATACGAGCAAGACCGTTGAATTGGGAAGACTTGCTGTTCAAACGGGTTTGTGGGCTCTCTTTGAGATTGAGTATGGAAAGTTTAAACTTAATTCTCCCAGCGATAGGTTGATTGATAAGGCTAAACGTAAACCAATTAAGGAGTATTTGGCTTTGCAGGGTCGATTCCGTAGCTTAACTGATGAGGGCACTGAAAAAATTCAGAAATGGGTGGATGAAGACTGGGATAAATATCGCAAACTAACGTTAAATAGTACGTCTGATTTTGCATCATACGGAACAACATAAGAAAAAATTTCCAAAGTTTATGACACAGCGATGCGCTGCCCCATAGTATTAACCATTTTTTTAACATTCTTTTTTGAAAAAGGGCATAGGTAATTATATAAAACTGCTTTTTCTAATCGTTAACCCCGCTGGTGATGTGATGAGCGCCTATCCAAAAATCGTTGTTGCTCCACCTGGACCCAAAGCCAGAGAACTGGTAAAAAGAGACGAAAATCTAATTTCACCCTCCTATGTGCGGTTCTATCCGCTCGTTGTTGAACATGGCAAAGGGTGCATAGTGAGGGATGTCGATGGAAACGAATACATAGACTTCAATTCTGGTTTAGTATGCTTAAACGTTGGCCATAACCATCCTAGAGTGGTTGCAGCAATAAAGAACCAATGTGACCGATTTTTACATTATTCCAACACGGATTTCTACTATAAAGAAGTCGTTGATCTTGCTGAAAAACTAGCAAAAATCACGCCAGGAAGCCCTGATAAAAAGGCTTATTTTGGCAACAGTGGAGCCGAAGCAATCGAGGCAGCAGTCAAACTTGCGAAATGGCACACTCGAAAGCAACTGTTTATCGGATTCATAAGTGCTTTTCACGGGCGTACAATAGGAGCCCTGTCTTTTACTGCTAGTAAGCCTACTCAACGACGTTACTTCTTTCCGTTGATGCCAGGTGTCACCCACGTGCCATATCCATATTGTTACCGTTGTCCTTTCAAACTGACTTATCCTGAATGTCATTATTGGTGCGTAGATTTCATTGACGAATTTGTATTACAGAAGTATGCGCCTCCAGAAGATGTTGCAGCGATACTCTTGGAGCCGATTCAGGGCGAGGGCGGTTATGTTGTTCCGCCGCCAGAATATTTCCAGCGGTTAAAGAAGCTTGCTGACAAGTACGGCTTGTTGCTTATAGATGATGAAGTTCAGGCAGGTTTGGGCAGAACTGGGAAATGGTTTGCGATTGAGCATTGGGATGTTGAACCAGACATAATATGCAGTGCGAAGGCATTAGCTTCTGGGCTTCCATTAGGTGCAACAGTCGCTAAAGCAAAGATAATGGATTGGGTTGGAGGTTCTCATGCAAGCACCTTTGGCGGTAACCCGCTTTCATGCGTTGCAGCAAACGCAGTTATCGACGTTATTAAAGAGGAAAAATTACTGGAAAACGCAACAAAACAAGGCACTTACATCCTAAAGAGACTTGGAGAATTGAAGGACAAAAGCGAAATAATCGGCGATGTAAGGGGCAAGGGCTTAATGATAGGCATGGAAATCGTGGAAAACAAAGAATCTCAAAAACCATCATCCAAAAAATCCTCGGAAATTATGACGCGGTCGTGGAAGCGTGGAGTCGCCGTCATCACTTGTGGAGCGTCAACCATAAGAATTGCGCCGCCACTTAACATTACGAGAGAACTCGTAGACTCAGCATTAGACATAATCGAAGATGTTGTAAAAGAAGTGGAGAAAGAAGCTTAAGCCCATTAGCGTGTTTAAATGGAAATCCGAAAACTAACAATAAACAATTACGAAGAAATCATAAAACTTTGGACGAGGGCAGGCTTGCCCTATAAGCAAAAAGGAAGAGACAGTAGAAAAGCGATAGCAGCAGAAATGAAAGCGAACCCAGAATTTTTTCTAGGAGCCTTTGAAGATAGCCGTCTTGTTGGCATCGTCATCATAAGTTGCGACATGCGAAAGGGCTGGATTAACCGCCTAGCAGTTGATCCAGACTATAGGAACTATGGTATTGCCACGGCTTTGATTGCTGAGTCTGAAAGGATACTAAGAAAGCACGGTGTCAGAATTTTCTGCGCCTTAATTGAGGATTACAATGATGCATCAAAAGAGCTTTTCAAGAAAGACGGTTATGTGGAACATCATGACATAACGTATTTTAGCAAACGGGACAGCGATGAGGTCTAACCTTTTGTTTAGAACGCATGCGGTTTTGCTATAATTTCTCTTATTTTTAAATCGAAGAATTTTGCGGCATTTGCTGGGCGTATTCGAAGGGCTGTGTCTGCGCCTTTGCTTGTGCCAGCGATGGCAACAATGTCCCTGTTAACTTTAATCAAACCAGCATCGGCTGCCATCAAGGTAATTTCTACACATACTTTTGTTCCCTCTCCCAGAAGTCTGAGCGCATTGGCAATGAGTTCCAAAGGCTGGATTGCCCCAAAATCTTTGCGGATTGCCCGTTCTACACTGCTTAAAGCATGGACACCAGTAAAAATCTTCGCTCCATTTGCTAGGATTTCTTTCCTATGCTCTTTTAGTAACTCGGTTTTCCCAGTTTCTTTGAAACCGAAACAATGCGTGACTATAACGACGTTGTATCCTTTGAAGATTTTAGACGCCTTTGCTCCTGTTTCTCCAGTCGTTGAAGCAATTACTATGTCTTTTATACCTTCTTTTTCCACATACTTTTTAACAAACTGCAATAGAACATCCGTATTCTGCTCGCCCGCTTGTTCAAAATAAGTCACTTTCCTCTCAACCGAACTCATGACTTTTCCCTCCATAAATCTAATCAGTAAAACCTAATCACTGTTTTATATTTTTGGAGAGACGTTAGTAACTAAGCGACTTTTTTCTTGATTGGTTTCCTTTTTAATTCTGTGCCGCATACTTCACATATTCTAGACTTGTAATCCGCTGGATATCTTCTATGGCACGCTGGACAATATCTTATCCATTGTAAGCGGAAGCGAATGCCGAAAGTGGCCAGTGAAGTAAACTCTATGTTCAGTTGGTCTGCAACATTTTGTATAGAGTAGTCATCAGTAACAATTAAAGGGAAATAACCGTGCGTCTTAAGTTCTAGTGCTAATGCTAAAATTTGAAAGTCTGTTTCAGACAGAAAAAATGTGTCTCCGATAATTTTTGCTGACTTTTTAACATCATCCAAAAAGGTTTTGTTTGGCGTTTTTACCTTCACCTTTCCGCTTTCGACTGCTGTTTTAAACCTAACCCGAGGCATGGAGCTTCCTATTATTTCATCTTTGACCATAGGAGTAGTATATTGTTCTTCACTTATTGAAAATGGGTCAAAGCCAGCCAAGAAGGCAGATGTGTCTAAAACCATTACCCTTTTGCCCACCTTAGCGGCTAGGTTTTTCATTGCATTCCCTTGAAAAGAAGTCTGCTTCTTAAACGATTGTAAAAGTTTTGCTTAAATCTTATGAACGATGTTTCGTATTTGGAACGTGTTACTGTAAGATTTGGAATTCTAGAACTTATAATTTGACGGTGATGCCCATCAACTACTATGAGCACTTTTCTCGGTCTAATAACTTCAACTGTTAGGCTTGAATCCGCTGGAAAAACAACTGAACGGAAGATGCTCAGAGCACATGCAGACGTCAAAACAAAAGCGTTTACGCCAGGATCTAAGACTGGTCCTCCAGCCGAGAGCGAATAACCAGTAGAGCCAGTTTGCGTAGATACCATTAAACCGTCTGCTTGACAGTCCAAGATTGGTTCTCTATCCTTTAAGATTTGAGCGTAAAGCAACTTCGCTGGTTCGTCGGCTGAAATTAGCACCTCGTTTAAGGCGTCTGGAAGCTTTAAGCTGTCTGCAGTTATGGAAAGCTTCATGCACTTTTCGATGGTGAAATGTCCTTTCAAGCATTTGTCTATTGCTGTAAAAGCTTGTTTGGGTTCTACTTCTGTTAGGAAACCTCGAACACCCATGTTTATTGCAAGAATCGGCGGTTCTGGTTTCGGAATAGAAACGCAGGTTCTTAGTATTGTTCCGTCGCCGCCAATTGTGATTATAAAATCTGTTTTCATTTTCTCCAACGGGGTGGCTTTTTCTTTTATGTTCATTTTCTCTGCTAAAGTGTCTTCCACATATACCCCTAACCCTCTAGCTCTCAAAAATTTGACCAAATCGTCTGCAAGTTTTATGGCTTTTCTCTTATCATAACGAGCGACTATTCCAACGCTTTTGAACAAACTGTTTCACCCTTCAGCAGTTAACACACTTCTTTTTCAATTATATATGGTTAGAGGTTAAAATTTTCAGAAACGCAGAGCATAACTGTTTCATTTTCAGCTTCATTTTTAGCAGATTTTTTTAACCCATTTCAACATCTTTTAGATATGGTGCCCTAGAACATGAGTGTCTGGGAAAAAATCTACAAAGCAATTGCCGACAGAATAGTGGAAGAAGACAGAGCCTTCGAAACTGCTTATTTGAGATTTGGCGAAGCTAGAAAATGGATAGTTGAACAAGTTGGCGTGAAACCTGATTGGTTGGTTTTAGAGATAGGTTATGGTCAAGGTTATTTATCGATGGAATTAGCTTCCGTTTTGGAATATGGAAAAGTAGTGGGTGTCGACCTTCTTCATGAAAACTGCACGATTGGAGTTACGCGCTGGATTGCTAAACAACTTGGAATGCAGGGTAGAATAGCTTTAGTATCTTCAGATTCGACAAAGCTTCCTTTTATAAATGAAACCTTTGATGCAGTTGTTAGTTTTCTGGCATTGCAGGACATAGCAAGAACAAGGAAAAAGAAGGGGGTTCTAACTACCATAGATGAAGCTTGTAGAGTTGTTAAGAAGGACGGAATTATCGGAATTGCCGATGATTCGTTAGCTCGCTGTAGATCAGAGGAAGAGCAAAGAAGGCTTTTCACTGCCATCAAACGTTATTGGCACAAACTACTACCTTCTGAGAAGGAGCTTGTGAAACGAATGGAAAGGAACGGAGTTTCTAATAGTCGGATTTTGTTTTACGATCCTAAAGAAAGTCTCCTTCCTAAGGATGCTGAAAGGGAATTGAGATTAAGCGTTGAATGGGCAAAACCTTTCGGCGTCGAAGTGGATTTTGACAATTTTTGGAAAGAAGTAGGCGAAATAGTCAGAAGGAACGGTCGCGTTTCCAGTCAAGTGGCTCTTTTGCTTGGAAGAAAAACGAGTCCTTAGCATAAAGAAAATTGTGAAACAGAAGTTTGTTCTTTTTCAAACCTTAAATTATATATGGGTGTTGATTAGAATTGCTGTGAATGAAGACTGCTGTAAGTTGGTGAGCGTATGAGTAAACCAGTTGACGTTGGAAGTTTACGCGTGGGCGGCTACATGATTATTGATAACGAACCATGCCATATAGTTGACATAACGAAGTCAAAACCAGGAAAGCACGGTGCAGCCAAAGCAAGAATAGTCGCCATAGGCGTTTTTGACGGTGTAAAGAGAAGTTTCGTGAAACCTGTAGACTCAAACATTGAGGTTCCGCTAATTGATAAGAGAATGGGGCAAGTCTTTGCAGTTAACCCTTCTGGCATTCAAATAATGGACTTGGAAACATACGAATATTTCGATGCTCCTTATCCTGAAGACGAGGATTTAAAGGCAAAGATAGTTTCTGGCGTTGAGATCGAGTATTGGCGGATACTTGGCAAAGTAAAAATCCTCAGAGTAAAGTAGGATTAAAGGCTGAATTTAAACCAAGTCAACGTGAAGCGACTTTTCCTCATCCAAGATTGAGAGAATGATGTGTTTGATGTCTGATTAACTCCACCAGTCCCAATTAACGTATTTAAAGCCCAAGTAAAGGGTTAATAGTATTACTCCCCAACTTAATGCAATGCCTGCAACCTCTAATATTATATTCTCACTCAGGTAGGTATAGCATGCCCAAGCGCTTACTCCGCATAAACCAATTAATAGGAGACTGAACATAACGACGTGAATTGCCCGCTCCACAGTCAATGATTCTTCCTCCTTCAAACTATTAGAAGTAGCGCATTGTATTGTTAAGATTTTCTATCAAACTTTATTTTGTTGTTCTGTGTAATACGCTTTGAAGCCAATGATGCAAGAAGAGCCGTCTGATTTGTGACGACATTTATGGGCTGAGGCTTCGATTAGTTACTCTATTGGAATCGTGTGTTCATGTCTGCGTGGCAAGCGAATCTCAAGTATTCCCTTTTTGAAGCGGAGTCCCATCTTCTCCATGTATACTGGCACTGGAACACGTAAGTGGCAGTGTAATTTCTGGAATTCTCCTTTGTGATGGGTTATGCCGAAGTCGGTGAATCGTATTTTTCTTTTCATTGTTGCCAATATTTCGATAGTGCTTTTGTCTACTGGCTTAACTTGTATGGATCTTTCTTTCGTGAGAGGTAAATCGACAGTCACTATCACCTCTGTAGGAGTCACTCTTATATAACGAAGCGGCTCCATCGTGCAAGCTTTCTGATTCCAGCTTGGCCTTTCCATCAGCGTTTCTCTCCATTTTTTAAACTCTTCTTCTAATTCTTCAAAGTAATTGTCGAGTATGTCCATGATTGAGCGGTTTCTTTTGGTTGGCATTGCTATTTTCCTCTCTATGATACGTATACTGGTATGTCGTACTCCTGGCCTTTCTTCATGTTAGACATCTCTTGCTGTGTTCGCTTCATCACATCTCTCGCCTTCAAGCGAATTTCTTCGCCTTTTTCCAGAAGTTTTGCAGTATCCACTTTTACCCCTGTTACAGTAGCCAAGCCCTTTAGTACCTCTGCTGCTGCTTCTGGATCTGGATAGTTGAGGAAACACTGTGCTAGTAATGTTATGGCGGGCAAGCCTATCTGCGCGCAACGTAGCAGCATAATTGCTTGAGGACCAACCATGTATCCTTCCATCAATGCTTCAATGCCCTTGTCTTGAACTTTTTTCAGCATTTCTGGATTTGATGCAGCTGCAAACACTTTCAATTCTTTTGCATCTTGCCTGTCTTCAATGGGAATGCCGCTCAGCGAAATCATCATTTTAGCCTTTTTGCTTTTTCCCCAGTCAATCAAGGCATCCATGACTTGGTAGATGGCATCCGCAGATATTGGTGTTTCAGAAATGGCTAGGAGAAGGTTATGGTTACCGAAAATCCTTATTGAAGAATGAGGTAGTCCTTCATGCAAAACGATGAGCGGTTGTAGCAATTTTGAATCCACGTATGCCACTTCAGCTAGGTTAAGTTCTTCAACTAAATGTGCAGCAGCTATCACGCCTACTAATCCAACGTCTGGGAAGCCGAAGAGCATGATGGCGCCAGATGGAATTTCTTTCCTCTCTATGATTTTGATTGCTTCACTCAAATTTAGCTCCCTCAAACACTTCTTAAAAAGCGCGGAGTGTAAAAACTTTATGGAACGTAAACGTTGAAAGCGGAATACCTATTTAAAGGGGGGGCATATTTTTTTAAATCCGGAGAAAACTATGGCTTTAGAACATTTAGGTTCCTCGCTTCATGACGCCCTAAAAAAGCTCTTCAGAGCCTCTATTGTAGATGAGGCTGCTGTTAAAGAACTTGTTCGTGACGTGCAAAGAGCTCTCTTACAGGCGGATGTGAACGTTAAACTTGTACTTGACATTTCAAAACGAATAGAAGAAAGAGCATTAAAAGAGAAAGTTCCCCCAGGCATTTCAAGACGTGAACATGTAATAAAAGTTGTTTACGAAGAATTAACACGTTTCCTTGGAGAAAAACCCGTTCCAGTAAAAATGGAAACTGGAAAAAGAAAGGTGATGATGCTTATTGGCATACAAGGCTCTGGAAAAACAACAGCCGCTGCCAAACTTGCAAGATACTTCCAAAAAAGAGGTCTAAAACCAGCTTTAATTTGCGTAGACACTTATCGACCAGGCGCTTATGCGCAACTTCAGCAACTGGCAAGCAGAATCAACGTATCATTGTATGGTGAATTGAAATCGAAAGATCCTGCCAAAATAGCCCTTAATGGCTTAAAACAGTTCAGCGACAAAGACGTAATAATCATCGACACTGCTGGGCGTCACAAAGAAGAGCAGGAGCTAATAAAAGAGATGATGACGCTTGAGAAAAACATCAGACCAGACGAAGTTATGCTAGTAATTGATGGAACAATTGGCCAACAAGCAATGGTTCAAGCAAAAGCCTTCAACGAAGCAACACCTATAGGCTCCATTCTCGTAACAAAACTAGACGGTTCAGCCAGAGGCGGAGGAGCCCTCTCAGCAGTTGCGACCACAGGAGCTCCTATAAAATTCATCAGCACTGGCGAAAAAATCGAAGACATAGAGCCTTTCATTCCTTCTCGCTTTGTTGGCAGGCTTCTAGGCATGGGCGACTTGGAAACTTTAATTGACAAAGTGCGTGAAGCAGAAGTAAAAATTCCTGAAAAGAAAGCCAAAGCCATCTTAAGCGGTAAGTTCACTTTAACAGACATGTATGAACAGTTCGAAGCCATGAAGGGAATGGGGCCCTTCAGAAAAATTTTGAAAATGCTACCTGGTATGTCCTATGATGTGCCTGAAGACATGGTAAACATGGCTGAAGACCGTTTAGAAAAATGGCGCGTCCAGATTCAGTCTATGACGCCTGAAGAAAAGAATGACCCGAAAATTTTCAACTCTTCTAGGATAAAACGTGTGGCTAGAGGCTCAGGAACAAGCGAAAAGGAAGTTAAGGAACTTCTCAAACAATATTCGATGATGCGACGCGTGTTAAAAACACTGCGGAGAAAGAAGAGACTGCCTTTCTTCGGTAAAGGATTGCCAGTTGATTTTAAGTAAATATAAGCAATGTTGAGAAGGGCGGTTCATGGATATTTTGGAAAAAGCACTTAAAATGCTTGAAGAATACCCTTTATGTGACCACTGTCTAGGAAGACAATTTGCCCTTCTCGGTCATAGCGTAGAAAACGATGAGAGAGGAAAGGCGATAAAACTAGCTTTGACGCTTAAGGCTCACGAATTGGCTCTTTCAAAAAACAAGGAAGGCGTAAGAATTCTCAAAGTCCTTGCGGCTAACGGTTTTTCTAAAATAGCAGAAGAAACACTGAAGAAAATGAAAAAACGTATTCCAAGTAAAAGTTTTCCGAAAACATGTTTTCTGTGTGAATATAAATTCAAGACTACTGGGAATCTGGCGGAGAAAGCCCTTAAAGATCTTGAGGGTTATGAATACACAAGTTTTTTGGTGGGAGTGGAGCTACCTGTTATGGTTGAGGAGCGTGAAGACGAGTTTAAAGCCGAGTTTGATGTAGGCTATGGAGAAAACATGCGGAACGAGTTTGGAAGAGTAATAGGGAAGAAAATTGCTGAATGTAACGGAAAAATTGCGGATTATAGGAAACCTGAGATTGTTGTGCTTGTTAACCCCTTCGCCGAAGAAATAAATCTTCAAATAAATCCGCTCTACGTTGCGGGTCACTACAAGAAACTCGTTAGGGGCATACCACAGTCAAAATGGTTCTGCTCAAACTGCCGAGGGAAAGGTTGCGAAAAATGCAATTGGACTGGAAAAATGTATCCAGAATCGGTGGAAGAATTAATCGCAAAACCATTCCTAGATTCAACAGGCGGCGCAAAAGCCTCTTTTCATGCTTCGGGAAGAGAAGATATAGACGCTCGCATGCTAGGCAAAGGTAGACCTTTCGTAATAGAGATTACAAAACCTAAAAAACGATTTTTAGACCTCGAAAAGGTAGAAAAGGCTGTCAATACCCATGCTAAAGGAAAAGTTGAAATTTCCAACTTGCGGTTTGCAGATAAGACTGTTGTTAGAAGGTTGAAAAAGGCAGAGTCTGCACAAAAGGAATATCATGTAGTTATGGAATTTGAAAATAAAATAGCCGCCAAGAACTTGCATCTCTTGGAAGAGAAATTGACAAATGTTATGATTAAACAGAAAACGCCATTCCGTGTTTTGCATAGACGGGCGGATTTAATGCGGGAAAAGTACATATACGAGGTGAAAGTAAACAAATTGTCACCTAAAAAGGCTGAGATGAAGATACGATGTCAAGGAGGACTTTACGTTAAAGAATTGGTGACCGGAGATGAAGGAAGAACAACACCGAGCGTTTCAGAAATTCTCAAAAACAAAGCGAAGCCTATGAAACTTGATGTTTTAAACGTGATTATGGGAGATTAAAAAGGTGAAAAAATGAGGAAATCTAGGGGTTACCGTGCAGGAACACGTCGCCTTCTAAAAAAGGAACATAGGGAACGAGGCAAAATGAGAATAAGTAAACTACTATATGAATACCAACCTGGAAGTCAAGTAGTTATCAAAATAGACTCAAGCACTCAAAAAGGAATGCCTCATAAACGTTATCACGGTAAAGTCGGAACAATCGTTGACAAACGCGGCCGAAGTTACATTGTAAGTGTTTCGCAGGGAGATGCCATGAAAAAAATAATTGTTAGACCAGAACATTTAGAACCATATACGGGGGCATCATAAATGTCTGAAAAGGATGTAAGAGAAAAGGAACTTACTCTTCCGCAAGTTAAAAAGTTGTTAGAATCAATGGGAGAAGAAAATCTTGACCAGTTCCAACGCCGTACGCTTGATTACATCGCCAAGTTTTCCAAGACGGATGCTGAAGCATCTGAGAAGCTTGTAGAAAAGCTTGTGACAGAATTTGGCGTGGAAAAAGACGAGGCTTTTCAAATAATTAATTGCATGCCAAAAACCGTTGAAGAGTTAAGGGTTTTTCTAGCTGGCGGTCGCAAGATTATTGAAACATCAAAATTGGAGGCCATAGTTGCTCTTTTAAATGAGCATCGAAAACTGAAATAGGCAAATCAGCTACTATTTTTAAGTAAAAGAGAGGATA
>Ga0172366_10003003_pt1 | contig 13267 bp, 12 predicted proteins | sample LakKivSesite69cm_FD_114533 | JGI IMG/M metagenome (GOLD analysis project Ga0172366, IMG submission 114533) | Sediment microbial communities from Lake Kivu, Rwanda - Sediment site 69cm | ecosystem: Environmental > Aquatic > Freshwater > Lake > Sediment | place: Rwanda: Western Province, Lake... | reverse complement strand
ATTGGAAATATCACTCGCGGTTGCTTTAGCTTTAATTCTTGCTAGGTTCTTTGGATATATTCTTGAAAAGTTAAAACAGCCTGCTGTGATAGGAGAGATTATTGCAGGTATAATTTTGGGGAGCTTTGGCTTATTAATTTCTCAAAAAAGTTTTTCAATTTTTATAACGTCAAATTTTAATTGTACTTTTCAACTCCCAAATTTAGATTATACTGGAGAATATTTTAGTTTGTTTGCGGGTCTGGGGATATTGTTTTTGATGTTTATATCTGGTCTTGAGATAAACATATCTAAGTTTAAGGGCATGGAAAAAGCCTCGTTTTTTGTAGCTATTGGCGGTGTTGTTTTACCACTAATATTAGGTTTTGTAGCCAGTATGTATTTTGGTTTTTTTGATAATTCCTGGCAGGCTAGCATAGTGATAGGACTAATTCTAGTTGCCACCTCAGTTGGGGTGACTGCTAGGACATTAATGGATCTAAGGATACTTAACACATATCCGGGCATAGCAATACTTGGCGCTGCTGTAATCGACGATGTCATTGGGGTAATTCTATTAACATTTTTATTAGGCGTAGATTCAATGATAGCTATAACCTTTAAAATGCTTTTATACTTCCTAATTTTCGCTTACTTAGGAGTAAAAGTTATAGGTAAAGTTTTAAACTTAGGAGAAAAAATTCAACTCCCCAAGGCATTTCTAGGTATTTCTATAGCTATTATGTTAATGTACTCTTTCTTTGCGTATGCATCTGGTATCACGGGCATAATAGGAGCATTCCTTGCGGGGACTTTGATAGGTAACACGGTGTATTCAAAGAGGATAATCGACGACGTGAAAACAGTAGGTTACGGTATTTTTATTCCGTTGTTCTTTGTATGGGTTGGGGCCGGCTTGGATTTAACAGCATTTCTAACTATCGGTCCATTTGCTCTTGTAGTTATTGTTGTTGGTATATTAGGTAAAATAATTGGTTGCGGGCTAGGAGCAAAACTTGCTGGTATGAAAACATCAGATGCCATACAGGTGGGGGTGGGTATGGTACCACGTATGGAGATGGCTCTTATCACAGCTAGTATAGCAATTATCCAGGGCGTAGTCACTGGGACTGATGCTGGTAGGATAATGGCTACAGCCATCTTATTGACCATCGTGACCACATTGATTACACCGCCTTTGATAAAAATAACAATTAACCTTGAGATTTTTTTTAAAAATTTCTGGCGTAGAAAATTTTGGTAACCTATTAAAATATTAATTATATATTACTAAAATATGATATGTTAATATTATTTGAATTATCAAAAGAACATAAAACATTGCCAAAAAGCGAAATACTATCATGTTTGAATGCAGAGGATATTAGTTACAGTATTGTAGATTCAATTGATGATGTTTTAGTTATTAAAACAGACGCAACTTCCCCTAAGATTAAACAACTCGAACAAAGATTATCGTTTACTTTTTCTATATGTGAACTAATTTTTTCTTGCTCATCTAGTCTGAAGGATGTTAAAAATTGTTCTAGAGATAAACCAATAAAAAAAGAGGGTTCTATAGCAGTAAGATATAAGAATAGGTCAAAAAACATAGAATCACAATCCATTTTAGATGCAGTGGAAGATGTTTATACAAAAAACAGGAAGGTAAACCTAGTCAATCCAGATATAACGATTAGAATTTTAATAACAGATGAATCTGTGTATGTTTGCTCATTAATATCAACTATCGATAGATCTGAGTTTGAAAAAAGAAAAGTACAATTTCGGCCGTTTTTTTCACCTATATCCTTACATCCTAAAATAGCACGTGCCTTAGTTAATTTATCTTATGTTAAGAAAAATGATACGTTGTTAGATCCTTTTTGTGGGACCGGCGGGATATTACTTGAAGCTGGTTTAATTGGTGTTAAAGTGATTGGTAGTGACATAGAAAATAAGATGATAGATGGATGCAGAAAGACCCTTGATTTCTATAAAATAAGAAAATATGAGTTGTTCTGCCTCGATGTAGGGGATATCAAGAAGCATGTTCCCATGATTGATGCTGTTGTAACAGATATGCCATATGGGAAATCAACCACTACAAAAGGTGAAAAGATACATCGACTTTATGAGCGTGGTTTTAGAAGTATATCTGAGATATTGAAAAAAGATGGCAGAGCAGTTATCGGTTTATCTAATAAAGATATGATTTCTCTTGGTGAAAAGTATTTTTCACTTGTTGAGACACACGATTTTAGGGTTCATCGTAGCCTAACACGCTATTTTGCTGTGTATAAGAAATAACCAAAACGCTTTTACAATAGAATCATCATCCACCTTCTTAAATGACTCAGCTAAGTGTTATATTCTTAGGGACTAGTGGCAGTTGGCCTACTGTGAAACGAAACGTTTCATCAATAGCTGTTAAAAGAGCTGGCGAGGTCATATTGTTTGATTGTGGTGAAGGCACACAGCGTCAGTTCCAGAAATCAAATCTTAGTTACATGCAGATATCAAAGGTTTTTATAACGCATTTCCATGGTGATCATTTCCTTGGTTTACCTGGTTTAATTCAGACCATGCAGCTTAACGACAGGGATAAACCCCTCGATATATACGGACCGCGTGGAATCGATAAGTTGACATCGCAGTTATTATCTCTTGGCTACTTCAGACCATCCTACAAAATATTTTCACATGAACTTAAAGAAGAGGATGTCGTAAAATTTGATGGATATTCTATACGTGCCCTCCAAGTCGAACATTATGTGCCCGCTCTAGCGTATTCTATAGAGGAAGATCAACGCCCGGGTAAGTTCAACAAACCAAAGGCACTTGAATTAGGTGTACCTGAAGGACCTTTATTTAGCAAGCTGCAACATGGTCAAACTGTTACCTTAAAGAATGGTAAGAAAATCACCCCGGATATGGTTTTAGGAAAATCAAGAAAAGGAAGAAAGATAGTGATAACAGGTGATACAAAACCATGCAAGAATCTAATAGAGTTTTCTAAAGGCGCGGATTTACTTATTCACGATGCGACATTTGACTCTGAACTTGAGGACATCGCCGAAGAATATGGTCATGCTACTTCCAAACAGGCTGCTGAGATAGCGAAACAAGCAAAGGTTGAAAACCTGTTTTTAACACATATAAGTCCACGTTACAATGATTATCGTGTGATAGAAAATGATGCGAAGAAAGTTTTCAAAAACTCTTTTGTTGCAAGAGATTTCCAAGAAGTTGAAATAAAACTTAAAAAATAATAAGAATCCTTATAATTTTACCATTATCTTATTTTCATCGTATTTTCTTTTATGACAAACATTAAAGTAGAAACTGGTGATATCCGTTTTCGAAAAAAGATGATATCCCAAAACAACGAATCAACAGATTTCTACAGATATTCAACAGAAGAACTATTTAAAAAATTTGACACTTCGATAAACGGTCTATCTGATAAAAAAGCTGAGGAATTACTAAAAGTTTATGGACCAAACGAAATAGCTAAAGAAAAGAAGAAATCTATTATTAGAAAAATCTTGGAAGCGCTTGTCGAACCAATGGCACTTATTTTGATTATCGCTTCTTTTTTATCTTATTTTGTTCTGAATGATTTACTTGAAGCAGTTGCTATACTTGGTGTTGTAGTAATTAACACGATTATAAGTCTTATACAAGAAGGAAAAGCAGAGAAAGCAGCAGATGAACTTAAAAAAATACTTTCCCCGCAATTTAAGGTTATTAGAGAGGGAAATATAGAGGTTATTTCATCAAAATTCTTAGTACCAGGTGATGTAGTTGTTTTCGAATCAGGCGATATTCTACCAGCTGATGCACGTGTTATAGATGCTAATGATGTAATAGTTGATGAAGCTCATTTGACTGGAGAGAGCGTACCAATTAACAAAAATGCAACTGAATTAGATAGTAAAGATCTTAGATTATATGAGATGAGCAACATCATTTTTGGTGGAAGTAAAATTCTAAATGGTTGTGGTAAGGCCGTTGTTGTAAAAACCGGTGCTAGTACAGAGATCGGTAAAATAGCAAAAAATATGCAAGAAACAGAGGACGAGCAAACACCTCTTCAGAAGAAAATGAACCGAGAAGTTAAAGTATTATTGGGTCTTGCTTTTGTTGCAACGATTCTTGTTTTAGTAATGGGTGTTTTTAGAAATGTTGATGATATCGGCCCATCTGTGCTACTTGCTATTAGCATAATGGTTGCTGTATTCCCAGAAGGTTTGCCTGCGTCAATGACAATTGCTCTTTCGCTTGCCATGGAACGACTTGCAAAAAACTCTGTTATAGTAAAAAAACTATCATCTGTGGAAACCCTTGGAAACGTGGATTATATTTGTACAGATAAAACAGGGACTATAACAAAACATGACATGACTGTTAAAGAATTTTTCATCGGAGGCAAGTTCCATGTAATGTCTGATCTTTTCAAGATGGTCGCAGAAGGGAAATCAGGTATTCTACATGATATCTTTCTTACTTCGGTAAAATGTTCTACTGCTCAGGTGGTAGAGCAAGATGGAAATATTGTAAAAGAGATAGGAGACCCAACTGAGATTGCTTTGATTAAAGCATCTGTTCTGAATGGTTTTAAGCCTAATCAGTTTGATTCTTTTAAAATAATAGATAATGTTCCTTTTTCGTCTGATCTAATGTTTTCCGCTATTCTAGCTGAGGATAGCAAAGGAAAAAAAGAAATATACATAAAAGGGGCGCCTGAAAAAATATTGTCTTTTTGTAATTCTTATTATTTTGATGGTAAAATACAGCCTCTAGATGATCATTGTAGGCAGCATATATCAAAAGAACTTTCTACAAGATCTGAAAAAGGTTTTAGATTGATTGGTTTTGCAAAAAAATTAAGTGATGCAGAAAAGATTGATGCAACTAGTCCATCTGGTTTTATTTTCCTTGCTGCAGCAGCTATATATGATCCGCCGAAAGACGAAGTTAAACAGATGATCAAGGAGACAAAGGATGCAAACATAAATGTGGTTATGATAACTGGTGATAGTAAAAAAACAGGTTTTTCAATAGCTGAACATGTTGGTATAGCAGATAATATTGATCAGGTTATTGAAGGTAGAGATCTAGAAAAGATGAGCGACGATGAATTTAGTCGCCATGTTGAGCATCTTCGTGTTTATTCACGTGTCGCACCGTTAGACAAACTAAAGATTGTTGATAAACTGCGAGAGAAAGAACATATTGTTGCTATGACTGGTGATGGTGTAAATGATGCCCCTGCTCTTAAAAAAGCTGATGTTGGTATTGCTATGGGTCGAGCTGGAACCCAGGTTTCTCAAGAAGCAGCAAACATAATTCTTACTGACGATAATTTTTCTACAATCGTAAAAGCTGTTGAGGAAGGTAGAAAGGTTTACCAAAATCTAAAAAAACTTATTCGTTATCTTCTAACAAATAACATGGGCAAGGTTGTTGGTATTTTGATTACTCCTATTTTTGGTTATCCTGCTCCGCTTTTACCATTGCAGCTTCTATGGTCAAATGTTGTTATGGAAAGTCTACCTGCTATTGGTATAAGTACAGATTCTGCTGATAAAAGTATAATGAAACATAAACCATCTAAACTATCTGAACCTATTATAACAAAACGTCAGCGAGTAATGATGATTGTTGATGGTGTCATCTTTGGTTTGTGTATTGCTGCATCGTACATTCTTGCACGTGATTATATGCTGAGTCAAGGTTTTGATACAAAATATGCTGGCATATTCGCTGGAACAGTTTCATTTGCTGTTACACTTATTTCTCCTCAGCTCTATGTTTTTATTTTACGTGAAGGAAAGTTAATTGAGAAATTCAAAAGAAAGAATCTTTTGCTAAAATCCTTTTTTGTTTTCACCATCTTGATGATTCTAGCAATTATTTATATTGAACCGTTGAACACGATTTTTACAACAGCCCCAATTTTTGATATCTATCTCTGGTTTTTAATCATTGTATTCTCTGTTTTAACGACAGCATTTAGAGCTATTTTAAGAGAGAATATAATGCCTGCGTTTAAAAAAGATAAACAGATAACATCGACATCGATTACATAACAATTTTATTAAGCATACCAGCTATTCCTGTTTTGATTTTTATGGAAGAACGACCATCATATGACGAATACTTTATGGAAATGGCCCATGTGATATCAAAGAGAAGCACATGCCTTAGACGAAAAGTAGGTGCCATACTTGTAAAAGATAAACATATTCTTAGTACTGGTTACAACGGCGCCCCAAAGGGACTTAAGCATTGTTTGGAGATAGGTTGCCTCAGAGAAAAGTTAAACGTGCCATCTGGGGAACGCCATGAGCTCTGCAGAGGTTTACATGCAGAGCAGAATGTGATTATACAGGCTGCTGTTTTTGGTACGTCAATAAAAGACTCTACTCTTTATTGCACTAATACGCCCTGTGTTGTTTGTGTGAAAATGCTTATCAACGCAGGTGTTAAAGAAATTATTTTTTCTGGTGATTACCCTGATGATCTAGCTAAAAAAATGCTTAATGAAAGTGGCATAAAAATTAAGAAATTTAAAAATGAAAATCCTCTTAAGTTTGAAAAAATGAGAAAAATATAAATACTGACAAATGATTTACAAATAACGAGGAGAAAATGAAGCATAAGAGGTCTTTCGTATTGGATGAAAAGGATGATAGAGCCGTTCAATTATTTACGGATCTTGGGATGCCAAAAAACCTTGCTAAGACTTTGATGTTTATATCGCAGGTTGAGGAATGCAAATCAGCTGATGTGGAGCAGGGAGCAGATCTTAGACAACCTGAGGTAAGCGTTGCGATGCAAGAGATGAGACGAAGAGGATGGGCTAAGAAACGAGATGTTAAAAAGAAAGGAAAAGGCAGACCCGTCCATGTTTACAAGCTTACCAAAAACTTACCAGAGATACTAAAGTCGTTTGAGCAAGAAAAAATGAAACAAGTGGATACAATCAAAGATGATTTATCACAGCTTAACAACTTGGTACAGCAGTACAAAAAATATAGTTTTTAAAACCTAATATCTCTAACTATTATTCTATTTTATTTAATTTCACTTTAAGTTAAAAACAATCTTTGTGCTGGTGGCATCAAAATGGTTAAGACAAGGGTTAAAAATATTTTTAAAAACGTTGGTAAGAAACTTGATGCTATATTGATTAAAAACCCAGGTGAATCTTGTGTTGATGATAACTTTTTTTATGTAACTGGTCTTGACAAAGGAATCTTTGAGGGCGCAATAGCATTTATTTACCCAGATGGCAAGATTAATCTTTTAGTTTCTGAGCTTGAGGCTGAACTTGCAAAAAAAACTGATGCAAATCTTTATGTTTACAAAGACAAAAAAACTTTTGATGAGTTCTTGAAAAAAAATTTATCAAAAACTAAAAAAATTGGTTTGAATTTTGATGCAATCTCTCACAGAGATTTTCTTAAATTAAAAGAAAGATGCAATAAAGTAAATTTTTTAGATGTATCCGAAAGTTTTGCAAAGACCAGACTTATTAAAGATGAAGTCGAGATAAAACTAATCAGAAAATCATGCCAGATAGTTGATAAAGTCATGAAAACCATCCCAGATATGTTACACGAAGGGATGTATGAATACCAGATCGCTGCTGAGATAGATTATCTTATGCAGAAGAATGGTGCTGATAAACCTGCTTTTGAAACCATATCCTCTTTTGGTAAAAACACTGCTGAACCTCATTACAGCCATGGTGAAACTAGGCTTAAAAAAGGTAGTTTTGTTTTGTTTGATTTTGGCTCTCGTTACCATAGATATAATTCTGATATAACCAGGACTTTTGTTTTTGGTAAAGCAGACAAAAAACAAAAAGAGATGTATAAAACTGTTTTAGAGGCACAAAAAATAGGTCTTGATTCTATAAAACCTGGTGTAAAAGCAAATAAGGTGCACAACGCAGTGAGTAATTATATAGAAAAAACAAAGTTCAAAGGACGTTTCATTCACTCAACAGGTCACTCACTTGGTTTAACTGTTCATGATGGTGGTGGTTTCAGCCCTGAGAGCAAGATTGTGCTTAGGGAGAATATGGTTTTTACTGTCGAACCGGGTGTGTACATACCTGATTTTGGTGGTGTTAGAATAGAAGATGATGTTCTAATAAAAAAGAATGGTGTAGAGGTTTTAACTAAGTCACCAAAAGGTTTTTCTGAGATATAAGAGTGTTTTAGGTTTTTTCCATTACATTTTTATGAGATTCGTTGATATGGAGTTTGGTGTGGTTTCTATGAAATGGTATGATGAAGCTGAATATATTAGAAAACAGGCAATGAAAAACAACGAGTTCTTCGCAAATTCTCTTCCTATGATAGCAAGTGAAAATGTTTTATCACCGCTTTGCAGAGAGATGCTTATAACTGATTTCCATGGGAGATACGCTGAGGGCACACCTGGTAACAGATATTATGAGGGTTGTAAGTTTTTTGACCTAGTGGAAGAAAAATCTATGGAACTGGCAAAGAAACTTTTTAGATGCTCTTACGCTGATGTAAGGCCTACATCTGGTACTATAGCCAATATGGCTGTTCTAAAAGCTCTTATCAAACCAGGTGAAACTGCTGTTGTGCTTGACACAGCAAATGGCGCACACATATCATTTGGTAAATGGGGTGCAGCTGGTGTTAGAGGCATAAACCTTGTTTCTTTCCCTTTTGACAACGAGGAGATGAATATAGATGTTGATAACGCTGTTAAACTTATAAGAGAGGTTAAACCAAAACTTGCTCTATGCGGGCAATCTGTTTTTCTTTTCCCTACACCACTAAGACCTATTGCTGATGCGGCTCATGAGGTTGGTGCATACGTTATATACGATGCAGCCCACGTCCTAGGGCTTATCGCCGGAAAGAAATTCCAGGATCCCCTGCGTGAGGGAGCTGATGCAATGAATGGTAGCACACATAAGACGCTGCCTGGTCCACAGGGTGGTATGATACTCTCAGATCGCAAGGGGGATAATGAGGAGGATAAATCATTTTTGAGAAAAATAGGCTTCGGTGTTTTCCCAGGTGTGACATCATCCTATCATTTACATCATGTTGCAGCAAAGGGAATAGCATTTGCTGAACACCTAGAATTTGGTGAAGCATATGCTGCTCAGACTATAAAAAATGCTAAACGACTAGCAGAGTCTCTGCATAAGTGTGGTTTTAAAGTGTTTGGTGAAAAACTAGGTTTCACAGAGTCACATCAGGTTCTTGTTGAAATAGGTCCTGGTAAGGGTAAAGAAGCGTCTAAAAAACTAGAAGATGCGGGTATTGTTACAAACATGAACATGATACCAGGGGATAAAGACCCTATAAACCCATCAGGACTACGCTTGGGAACACCAGAGCTTACAAGGATTGGTATGAAAGAAAAAGATATGGAAGATGTTGCTAAATTCTATGAGAGAACACTTTTGAAAAACGAAAACCCGAAGAAAATCAAAGAAGATGTTAAGGAATTCCGCAAAGACTTCCAGGAACTACATTACTGCTTCAAAGAAGGCTTCAAGGGATACGACTATCAAAAGTTGATTTAATATGCTGGTATCACTCTCTGGTACACCAGGGACAGGAAAAACATCTGTTTCAAAAATATTGAAACAAAAAGGTTTCGATATAGTTGATTTAAACAAACTGGCGATCGAGAAAAATTTTATGATAGGTGTCGATGAAAAGAGAGGTTCTCGTATAATAGATATTAACCTGTTGAATAAATATATAGAGAAGAATTACGCAGAAAAAGATGTTGTTTTCATCGAAGGTCATCTATCACATTTGTTGAAAAACATGGATAAAGTGATACTTCTCAGGTGTCATCCTTCTGTTTTGAAAAAACGTTTAGCAAAGAAAAATTGGAATGAAACCAAAATAAAAGAAAACACTGATGCTGAGTCACTGGACATAGTTTTATGCGAGAGCGTAGAAATTCACCCTAGAAAAAACATTTTTGAGATAGATACAACTGACAAAAATGCTGACCAAGTAGCATCTTGTATAATTGAGATTGTTCAAAACAAATTTAAGCCTATGAAAAAATATAATATAGGATATATTGATTGGTCTGAGGAGATACTGAAAGATTTTTAAAAAAAAGTTGAGATGGAATAAGCATGGTTCTTGATGCTCAAAGAGAAAATGTAGATCCTGTTTTAACTTCAGCTGCTAAGATTTTTGCAGGTGTAAACCCCAATGTCTTAACCTGGCTGTCTCTTGTTTTTGCTTTCTTGGCAGGACTGTTTTTTTATTTCTCTTCACCTGATCTTGAGTTGTCTAATTATTATCTTTTTTTTGCTGTATTATTTGTTTTTTTAAATGGTTTTTTTGATGCAATCGATGGCAAAGTTGCGAAACTAGCTAATAAGACGTCAAAAAGAGGCGATTTCCTAGATCACGCGCTTGACAGATACGCTGATGTCCTGATGGTAGGTGGTATCGCTATAAGCCCATGGTGCGACGCTAGAATAGGCCTCTTAGCAATTGTTGGTATGTTATTGACTAGTTACATGGGCACGCAATCACAGGCGGTTGGTTATAAAAGAGAATACTCTGGTTTGCTTGGTCGTGCTGATAGACTTGCTTTATTGATGATACTACCGATTTTACAACATATACTAATCCACTACAACTACCAAATTATATACGGCTTCTATTTGCTTGAGTGGATGTTGATTTATTTTGCTGTTGTTGGAAACATAACCGCTATCCAACGTTTCTATGGTACTCTTAGATGGTTTAAAAAATGAGTGGAAAAAACGCTGTTCTTGTTTCTTTAAATGATGATATACAAGAGATAACGCAACTAGCAGATACGCTAGATTACAACATTGTTAAAACCTTTATTCAGCATAAAAAGATACCGGATACAAACAGTTACATTGGCCCGGGTAAAGTAGAGGAGATAGGAAAATTCATAGATGAACAGCCAAAAGATTCTGTTAATCTTGTTATCATAGATGGTGAATTGAAGCCTTCCCAATGGTTTACACTTGAAAAAAAACTGAAAATAGATGTTTACGACAGAATAAGACTTATTCTTGCTATATTTGAGCAGAGAGCTGATAAGAAAGAGGCCAAGCTACAGGTGAGGTTAGCTCAGTTACAATATGAGAGGCCTTTTGTCAGGGAACTTATACATCGTGCTAAGGCTGGTGAGCACCCTGGTTTTATGGCTGGTGGTGAATACCAGGTTGACGACTACTACGAGATGATAAAAAAGCAAACCAAGAAAATAAAAGAAGATCTAGAAAAAATACGAGATGAGCGAGAGATAAGAAGAAGGCATAGACATACAAGTGGTTTTTATCTTGTTTCGCTAGCTGGTTATACAAATGCTGGTAAAAGCAGCTTGCTTAATTTATTGGTTGGTGAGCAGGTTAAAGTTGATGGTAAACTATTTTCCACTTTATCTACAACAACTCGTAAGATGAACGATAAAACCTTCCCGATTTTATTAACTGATACAGTTGGTTTCATACAGAATTTGCCTGCTTTGGTTATTGATGCTTTTCATTCCACTCTTGAGGAGTTGGCATTGGCAGATGTTGTTTTGTTAGTTGTTGATTTAAGCGAGAGTAAAGAGGTTATTGAAAAAAAGCTCAGAGTTTCATTAGATGAACTAGTTGGGATAGGCGTTGTTTCACCCATTGTTATTGTTTTTAATAAAATCGATCTGCTTACTAAAGAAGAAGGAAAAAATAGAATTGATTATTTGAATGAAACTGGCTTGTTAGAAAACAAAAAAACAATGATTATCTCTGTTAAAGATAAGAGAAACATAGCTATTTTACTTGATTTGATTCATTATTCTCTGCCCCTTATTTCCAGTTTTAAGCTAAAACTACCTATTAACGAAAAAACCCAGTCGTTTATATCCTGGATATATGAAAAAGCACGTGTCTCTGATGTTGTTTATAATGATTATATCTTAGTTTCTGTTGATTGTAATCTAGAGATAAAAGATAAGATATTGTCTAAATGCAGTGAACTAGGTGGGCAAATAATATGATTTTATCAATTATAACAGTAAAAGTTTGTGAAATTTTAAATATAGGAATCAGATTCACGATTCAGGAGGAATAAAATTATGGATTTATTAAAAAACGTAAGTGGAAATAAAGATAAATTAATGTTAGCTGGTTTACTAGTAGCTATAGGCGTTTTGTCTAGGATACTTTTACATGATTTTTTCTACAGTATTATTAACCCTATTCCAACAAATGGATTTCCTGTACCTTTGGACGTATTCTTTGCTGTTGCAACCGTCTCTGTTTTCAGCGGTGTTTTACTTGGCAAGTACTACACTTTACTCGTACCAGTTTGTGTTCTAGGTATTACTGATATTTTTTATGCGTTCGCTGACCCTGTGAATGCTGCTAGCTGGTTGACTTGGCTTTTCCTGTTCACATGGTCAGGTTATGTGGTTTTGGCGTTAACCGGTTACTTAACACGAAGAAAATCAGATATTAACAAGATGTTTATACCAAAAATTCTGGGAGCAAGTGCCTTGGGCATTATTTTCTATGATTTATGGTCTAACTTTGGTTTCTGGTTAGCATATTCAAAATTAGGATTCTACCCACAGAATCTGGAAGGATTAGCTACGGTTTACATTGGTGGTGTACCATCTATGATCTGGCATCTGTTATCGACAACTTTGGTTATCTCAGTTGTTGCTATACCCCTCGTTTACCTAAGAGAACATGAACTAATCAAGAAAAACATTGTACTCAGACCAACAGAAAAATATGTTATAGCCAGTGCCACAGTTATACTTATGGCCGCGAGTATCTTGACAGCTCTCTTCTAATATTTTTTGATAAAGTTTATATTACAAGAAAATATAAGGGGTAAAAAGGAGAAATAAAATATGGCTATAGGTTTTGTGCTTATAAGTGCTGCACCCGCCCATGAACACGAGGTATACAATAAACTCTCCAAGGTGCCTGAGATAATTGAGCTTCACCCGCTTTTTGGTGAATACGATCTCATAGCTAAAATAGAGGCAGATGACTTTGAAAAACTCGGCAACATAGTTGTAAACAAGATAAGATCGATACCTGGTGTGATTGATACAAAAACATTAACAGGAACAAAATTTTAAAGAGGTGAAATAAAAAATGGAAGGATTAGTACAATATTTCCTGAGCATGCTGGTCCTGGTATTTGGAATAGCTAGCATAATTGCTGGTTTGTTCACCGCATATTTCGGATCCGGCAAAAGCAGAGCAGTTGGAGCT
>Ga0172366_10003002_pt1 | contig 13270 bp, 12 predicted proteins | sample LakKivSesite69cm_FD_114533 | JGI IMG/M metagenome (GOLD analysis project Ga0172366, IMG submission 114533) | Sediment microbial communities from Lake Kivu, Rwanda - Sediment site 69cm | ecosystem: Environmental > Aquatic > Freshwater > Lake > Sediment | place: Rwanda: Western Province, Lake... | reverse complement strand
TTCGGGCGTGATCAATATGGGTTATATGTTTGACGGTGCCTCCTCGTTCAATCAGAATATCAGCTCGTGGGATGTATCGAGCGTGATTGATATGCGGTTTATGTTCAGCGATGCGTCCTCATTTAATCAAGACATCGGAGGGTGGAATGTATCGAGCGCGACGAGCATGAATTCAATGTTCTATAGAATCACGTTATCCACGCCCAATTACGATAGCTTGTTAATCGGTTGGTCAACGCTTCCATTGCAACATGGTGTTGCTTTCAACGGGGGATATTCGCAATACAGCAGCACCGCCATAATGGCAAGGACCTCCATAATATCCACACACAGTTGGATCATAACGGACGGAGGACAAAATATACCTTTAATCACTCATCCTTCGGATTTGGCCTATCACGTTGGCCAGATCGGTTACCAGTTCTGTTGGATAGTCACGAATGCAGACCCCGGCCCAGCAACGTCTTATGTGATCTTGATAAATGGCAATCCTGGAACGCCATCAGCATGGTCGTCTGGCGATTCAATAAGTCTAAATGTCGACGGTCTCGCAGTCGGCCAGCATAATTACACGATCATCGCGAGCAATGGGTACGGCGGATCGGTGCAAGACACGGTCATTGTTACGGTATCGGAATCTCCATGGAACCAAGTGCCGGGATATGCTTCACCACTCATATGGACGTTTCTCGCCCTCGGTTGTGCCATTGCCGCAGGAAAGATGAAACGAAAGAAATGAAATGCTTGCATCGCGGCGATGGTTAAGTACCTCGATAATGCCGTTTAATCCGTCTTTCGCTCGCGCTTAAGCCTTGGCCGCGGCACGGGGTCGTCCATCGGGTCGCGCGGGTCGTCGGGCTCGGGGATGTCCACGTCGGGATTCTGTTCTGGTACATTCTCGGGCTCGGGCATCTCGACATCGGATGGCAGCTCCTCGACCACCGGCTCGGGTTCAGGAGGCACGAGTTTCGCATGCACACGCGAGACATGTCGCGGCGCTGCCGGTGCGGGGACGTGAGATCGTGCAATGCCCGGCCCTCCCCCCTTTCCTCTCCCTCGAGGCATCGGCGCCGCGGCGAGGATCCGCACCCATTCGGTAACCGTGTGGCGCGTCGCGTCGCGCACGGTGCGGCGGCTCGCGGCGAACAGCCCGCACAGGTCGGTGAACGAGAGCCGGGGGCCGGCATCGCGGGCCGCGACGATCGCGATGCGCCGGGCCACCTCGGGCCGGGTGAGTCGGCGGGGCATGGTGATCGCTTATGACTGAATGCTCGGCTTCTATTTGAGGTCATCGACCTTCTCGTTATGATAGCAAGTACCGCCTATATCTGCCCGCGGTTGCCGCGTTCGGCCTCGCGCCGGCGATCAGCGGTCATCCAGGGGTCGATTCCGGTCCCGTTCGTCGCCCGTCATCTCGGCCGGCGTCCGGTCTCGTGTGCCGCGGCTTGCGAGGCACGGCCTCGGGAATGATGGAGGCGGTGAAAAAGAAAAAAAGGGGGATCACGCGAACGTGTACCGCTCGGGGTGCGAGCGCACGGGCAAGGAGCGGAGCAGCCTCGCCCCCTCCCCGCCATCGGCGACCGGATTTCCCGGGGGAGCCGTGCCGACCGGGCAGAGGGCGTGGTGTTGCAGCCCGGCGATGAAGTGCTCGTAGACCTCCGCGGCGGCGTCCACGCGACCCGATTGCTTGAGCATGCTGCCTATTCGCAAGACAGTTGCCGGCGCTGCTTCGGGCAAGCTGAAGAGAGCAGGCCGGTACCCCGCGCGTGCATCCGACGTGGCCATGAAGTTCATCACCGCCTCGGGACAATGAATGGACGTACGTGCTTTTATGTGTTTCTCACGGGCTGGCGATAAAAAGGCGCGTGACGGCACGGCACGCGGCGCCATCGCCTCGCGACGTCACATATAGAAATTCGGCACTAGGGAGGATTTCTTACTATTCACGAGCCTACTCTCCACTCGATGATAGGCAAGGGGCTATATAAACCCCCCGTCTCCACCCGTAGTACTCGTGGGTGTTGAACTTGGATACGCCGGCACGAATTAGCTTTTTCTACGATGGCACTGTTCCAAGGGGCGTAAGGGATAGTCTTCTTATCGTCCTTTCGGGATATCATCCAGAGCGACCTTCGTTATTAAATAGAATCTCGACGGAAGCGTGACCAAACCCTGCACTCGTCCGGGACCCGACCCCGGTGAACTGGCTCGCCAGCATCAAGGCCGTGAACTCCTCGAGCAATGCTCGGTCGTCCGACGTGCAGCGAAGCACTGCTTTCCCAACGAAGCCAGGCCACACGATGTTCTTTCCTTGCTCGTGGAGCATCCCGTTAGAAAGGGCAGTAGATTGCGATAGTATGGCAATGTTGCCGTACAAGCGCTTAGGCTCGGCGCTTATCAGACCCGTCTTGGCGACCGCGTCGCATTGGAAGGAGATGAGCTTGGACAAGTCGAGATAGGTCGTCACGTGCCGGTCATCCCGCTCACGGAAGAATGTCGGCGTGTGAAACGTGATCTGCAGGTCCCGTGTAGGTAATAGCGACGCGAAATCCGTTCTCGTGCAATCAATGTCGGTAATACCAAGGACAATGTCGTTGAGCCTGGCCTGGCGATGTCCCATTGATGTTGCTGCGATGGCCTCGTACACATCGAGGCTCATCGTGTTGATGTAGAACCTGCCGGCCGTTCCCTCCCGCACGTGCACCCATGGTGAATCGGGGACCAGTTTTCCTCCATCGAAAAAAGCCCTGGAAAAAGACCATGGTTTTCGCATGCCATGCTGGTGTAAACTTTCCGAGATCACGGGGTCGTGCGCGCGGAGCATGGCCAGTATCATGCCGTGCACGTCGCTCTGGTTATTCGGGCGATAGATACCGCTCGAGATGGCCCTGTAATGCACGCACAAGTGGAACCCGACCATCGAAGTGTTCCGGCCGGCTGGTTTCATCGGCTGTTGATCCGAGTCCATTGCGACCATGTAACCTACGATAGAACAGATATTTAATGATTGCCACGATCCACGGAAGACAACCTTTATATCATCGATCCATCATTGTGAAAGTGACAATCACTTGAAGCGTGATGTCATGCAAGACCTCAAAAAAACCATCATAGTGTCATCGATCGCGACCGCGGATTATGCCCTCCGCAAGGTTATCCAGGTATTTGGCGGGGAGAAGATCATCGCCATTCACACCCAAATCCCGTCCATTGACGATGAGCAGATGAAACTCATGATCACGCGGAACGTGGCTCGGGTACGGGAACTGCTCGACGTGGAAGAATTGGAGGTGGACCTTTATGATTTCTACGGCAACGTTCGCAAGTTCAACCATCTCCTGGATTCATTCCCAGGGTACAGGATCGTTTGTGATATCACGGGCGGGGACAAATGCGTGTCGGATGCGCTCTTATACGCTTGTTTACTCGCCCGGCGGAACGATGTCGTGATCGTCTACGTCCGGCGGGTCGAGCACTCGTCTCGGAGCGAAGCCGCCATTATTCAGTTCCCGCCCTTGTTGTGCCTCACCGATCGACAGCGCGAATTCATGGAGCGTCTGGGCAAGGGAAAGTTGATTGGTGAGATGGCAGATGCACTGTCGACGAGCAGGTCGAACACCTGGAACATCGCCAATGCCTTGTGCGACCTCGGGCTGACGCGAATCGAGAAGGGCACGGAGCGCATCGTTCCGGCGTATCCGGGCAACATTTATTCGAAGGAAACATGAAGCAAAAATACGTGAAGCAAGATGCCAGAAGAGATCTCGAAATTGATGAGCGATTTCCTTAATGAGATCGTGTATGTCTTGAGCGACAAGATCAAGAAGCAATCCATGATAGTCAAGATGCCCCGGTTGCTCTGTGACACGATCTCGAGCATCACGTCATCTGGTGTCAAGGATCACGAGTCGATCGTCGACGCGTGCATCGGTGCATTCAACGACACCATGTCACGGGAGCAGAAAGGGAACGCTACTTATGGTTATTGTAAAGGATTCACGAGGGAGAAACTCGTGAACTGGATGAACAGGTTCGTGCACTTTATCGAGGAATCGGTTGGCGGTAGTTTTTCACGCGTGCGGACCGTAAGGGACGACGTCATATTGCCCGTGTTCAAGGGCGCGGTCGTCCGCCTGAATGTCGAATACTGGAAGAAGAAAGGAGAAGAACCAGAAGAATCAGACGAGGAAGAAGAACCAGAGCAATAGGATGGTGAGAAAGCACCATGGCCTTGGAAAGTGAGAAACTGAGAAGAGCTTGCAAGGACGTCGGGCTTGATTTAACGCAGTTCTGCGCGAACAAGCTCGATATTGCCAAGTACAAGAACCAGCCTACCGAAACATATGTCCACTTCGTCGTGCTCGAGGAATTGCAAGACTATGCAATCTTCACGCAAGACGGCACGGCGATCCTAGCCAAGGAAACAGTGGACGTGATCGGGGGCAAGGAAAAGATCACCCGCGGGGTGCAGTTCATGCGCAAGATGACGGCCACACTCCGCAGGAAGTCGAAATCCCTCTTGCGAACCTACGCGCCCGAGGCCGTAGAAACGGGCGATGGGATGCTGGCGGGCATGAAGCGCCTCTCGAAGGTGGATCCGGACGACGCGCTGTTCGGGTTCGCCGTTGGGGAAGAAGGGGGCGAGGAAGGGGTCGCTTTCGCGGGAAAATCCCGCGTGAAGACATCGAGTTCGTTTACTATCCGCCCTCTCGATAAGGGCATCGCGCAGTACATCACGTTCAACGCGCAGTCCGATGACACGCGCATCGCGGAAGCAAGCCACGCGCTCGGCGAGAAGGAGTTTTTCTTGCCAGAAACGCTGTTCCCGTCGATCATCACCCTCCAGGATCCGACCGAGGAGGACATCGCATACATGACTCTCTTGATCACGAAAACGGGGCACGCGGGAGCCGTCTCGACCAGGGCTGGAAAGGTCCAGATGCATGTCGCCGCTGTCGTGTTCAACCGCGAGGAGCTTCCATCAAACCTGGCCTTGTCCCAGTGGCTCTTCAGCGAGATGGGAAAGGCTAAGGATCTCCCACCCGTGGCCGACGTGAAAAAGATGGTCTTGAAGGGGACCACGGACCTTTGCAAGGCAAACCGCGTCAACACGGGAACCGTGATACGCGGCGATGCAGTCGTGGACGCTATCCTCGGGGACGTGTTCGCGTCCGAGGAGAAGATCGAGAAATGGATCGGTATCTACGCGAATGTCTACAAAAAAACGCTCGTGACGCTGGATTTCAACAACTCAGGCTTGAGTGGAGATAAAAGGACGAAGCGGGAAGATGCAGTGAAGGCCATCGTGAAGGCTTGTGATGACCGAATCAAGGCCCTCTCCAAGCCATGATCATTTTCATTCCAGACGCTAGGAGCTGGTGACAATGGGGTTTAAAATAGAAACAGTTGCGACGGCCTCCATCCAGTGCGAGGATTACGTGTATTTTAACTCGCGGGAGGAAAACAGGATGAAAGAAACGCTTCCTCTGCTCCATAACGTCGCCTTGCAATACGCGCTCAAGAACGTCACCGCGCCCTCATACCGCATACGTTCCTTCATGCCGACATACGTTGATGATTTCAAGTGTGCACGACATCCGTTATACATCTATCCTGCAGTCCCGGTAAAGGTAGACATCGCGGCCGGTGCCTACATGCCCCGTAAAGGTTACCAACCGAACACGGTCACGTCCGTGCTCAAGATCGGGTGGCAAGACGATGCATACCGGACGTTTACCACGAAGACGTCGAAGAATATCCTACAATTTTCGGATATCAAGATCATCGATCCTTGCACGACCTTCGCGACGTTCATCACGTCTTCCCTATCATTCCAGGACCTGGTCAAGGCAATACCTCCCATCATCCGGCTTGGCAAGCTCTCGAGTAAAGCGTCCGTAACTTTGTCCCAAGTAAAGTTCGTGGCCGAGACCAAGAAGGGGCAGTGCAATTGGCTCTTGAACCCGGTCGATCTACCTCCAGGGTTAAAGATTGGCCGCGATTACGTTGCCTCCATCACGCGGATGAACCCGAATGACTTGATCCATGACGTGCATTTCTCGAAGGAGATACCGATGATCTCCATTCTAGACTGCCATATTGCATTGCCTGTGTCCTATCACTTCCAGGCCTTGGGGGTAGGTGCGACATGACGACAGTGAAGGGAGGGAAGCAGCCATTCGATTTTTGGATGGAAGACGTGTATCCCAGGATCAAGGTGGGCTTCTCTACGATCCCCGCAAAAAGCCGGTGGTTCTATGACGAGAAGGGGAAAAAAGTCGAATCCGCCGTTACCGAGGAGAGCGACCAAACTATGCTTTCTCACGTGTTCAACGCAGTGGCGGCCGTGCACCGGTTGATCGGCGTTCTCAAGCTGAGAGAAAAAAAGGTCGTTTCTCCGGTCGACGAGCTCGTTGCCTATGCGAGCCTCACCGGGCATGATATGCACAAGATGGAAAAGAATCCGGAGACACGTGCCACGTTCGGTCACGTGATCGCGCGAGAAGACTACGAGAAGCTCCTTCGACAATATGGTTTTGTCGAGGATATTCTTCCAGCGAAGCTCCTTCACGAGCGGGTCTCCGTCGCAATCGACCACCACCATCCCGTGCAGAGCAATGTCACGACGAGCTTGTACGAGAAGCCTACCTCGGTGCTGTATGACAAGGACATCGCCTACCATCTGTTACTCCTGGGAGATCGCGTAGCTTCCGCGGGCGGCATCGAAGAAGCGAAGCGTTCGATTGAAGAAACATTGAAGAGTATTCAGGCCAAGGTTCCCGGATGCAAGGACTTGGCCTGGCACTTCGCGTATCACGAGACAGGCGTGTTCGACGGGGATTTGGTCGCTATATTCCATAAATTCGCAGAGTCGGAGATGCACCGCTCCGGATGGGAGCCCATGCTGTACTTCCCCGACGGGACGTTATATTATTCGCCGGAGGAAAAGAGCATCGACTCGGACTCGATTTACAGTGGTATTGTTGAGCAGATCGAGGCGTATTTGTCCGATGACGTGGTTCAATTCGGTATCCAGAAGAATATGGTGAAGATCAAGACAAAGAAATTCACGGAAAAGGCTGGCCTGAGGAAGTGTCTCACGTTACTCGCCCGGTCATTCCCCAAGGTAGATTTAGAGAAGAAACACGCTGATCTATTGAAAGATATAGCGGCGATGGGTGAAGAAAATGCAAGTTGGGGAAAAGCCTTTTCGTCTGCGAGGTTCGACTTGTACACGAACATCACGTTCTTGTTCCTCACCGCCGTGGAGGTCTTATGTAGGGAATTCGGTTACTTGCCAGGGTACGACAAGAAGAGCTACGCGGAGAAGGATGCCGCCATTTCCTTACTCCTTGCCGGTACCGACTTGTCCGGCTTGATGGGTGTTCTACAAAACCTCGATGCAAGTGGGAACCGGAATCCGGTTTCGACTCCTTACCACTTCATTCCCCTGGCACGGGTAATCCAGGACAAGGTTTATAGTGCCGGCATATCTGTGGAGGAATATATAGAGGCTTTGTACAATTTCATTTGTACCGTCCTGGAGCGCGCCAACAAGCCCGCATTCGAAGCCAAGACGGCGGACGTGATGACTCAAAAGATAGCCACCATCGTTCGAGCCGAGATAGGGATCAATCACAGGCCGGCCCCCGTAATTGACGAGGATTTTGGATTTTCTGGGTACATAAAGGCCCTTGAAAATGCGCCGGGAAAGTTCGACGCGAAATGCTTCTTATGCTGCTCGACACAATTGCTCGAGCCCGTGAACCCGGACAAGGTGAAGATGCCTCTCCAGATCCATTCGGATAGGATTCCGAGCGGCAAAACAATCAGCGCGAGCACCGTGAAGAAGATGTGCTTCCGATGTTTCTTGAAGATGACGATACGAAACAAGAAGTACCCCTGGGTCTCGGATACGAACGCGGACAAGGTGTTCTACCTTACAGTGACCCCCAATCACGTGTTCACGAGGGATCACGAGCCGTGGATTCTTCCCTACATTGCTGGCTTGTTCTCGCTGAGCAAGAAATCGTACAGCAAGGTAAAAAAAGCATCTGAAGACGAATTGCCGGTCGTGCTGGAGAACGAGCTCTCTATCTACACGTTCATTGTTAGCAGAATCGTCAAGGATCTTGTTTACGCTGCATCGAGAGAAGGCAAGATCCGGACCATGCACGAATTGCTCGCTGGTGCCGTGGAGCGGTCATGTAGCATGAACAAGCTCGCTGAAGATCAAGGGACGATCGAGGGGATCGACATCGAATCCGAGCGGCAGCGGATAATCGGATCCCGGTATATGCAGATGAACGGGTTCGTTCTCCCGTTTAAGTTCATTGACGATGACACGAACCCGACGGCGATGTGGTTCGTCGCGAGCTATATGGCCCTGCTCGTCGCTATCGTGACGGGCTCCCGCGTGACCGTCACGCAAGATTATGGAAACATCCCCCTCGTGGGATCCAATGCCTTGATCACCCTCGATTCTCCCCCTGCGCTCGTGGAGCGCGTGTTAGGGAGCGAGATCGAGCTCAGTGGCGGCGACCTCGTCAAGAAGTTTGTCAAGACAGCGTTGCTCTTGTACATCAACGCGATGGCCATCCGCCCTGATGAGGCAAAGGACAACACGATTCCATCGGTCATCGGGCAATACATCACTTCACCCTTGAAGATGATCGACTGGTGCTGGCGATACCTGGACAAATCGAAGAAAAAATCGCTGGGCGTGTTCTACCGGCTCTTCACTGCGATCGACGAGCTGAATTCATCGTCCCCTTGATATTTTCTTATCTCGTGAATTCCATGAAAGTAAAAAGCATCGAGTACAATCTCGTGGCGGCCAATGGATGCGCGCCCGATGACAAGCCCATCGTCGAGCTGTTCAACAAGGTATCGCGGCCGGGGCAAGCATCGGTGAGCCCGTTCCAGTACCAGGTCAGCGTCGCGCGGAAGATCAAGGAGATCGTGACCGACCCCGAACGCGGGAACGGGCTCATCATCTTGCGTAACCCGACGGGTTCTGGCAAGTCCCTCGCAGGATATAGTGGCTCCTTGCTTTTCGGCTTCCGGTCTGTCTTCATGTACCCGACCAAGGAACTCGTCAGGGAGCAATACAGCAAGTTCATGGAATACAAGATAGACGGCTCGCCGTTCGACGCGGTCCCCTTCTCGTCGAATCCGGCGCGGAAGATCAACGACGAGGAGATGGTGCTCCTCCTGGAGGAAAAGCGGCGCGACTTGCCGTCCGCCGCCCGAGAAAAATACAAAAAAGCCGATGCGATCGTCGATCTCTATAGCGAAGCACGCGCGATCTTCACGACGATAGACTCCTTCTATTATGCTATCAGCTATGCCTTGTCACGGGATTCGCGGTACGCGGGCTGGTACCACAAGTTCCGGTCGGTCACCGCGGATGGCGTGAAAGCGGCCGTGGCGACGCGAATACCCGACGTGTATTTCTTCGACGAGTTCGACTCCTACGACGTGAAGCAGCGATGCGAGATCGAGTGGATGATCGTCTTGCTCTGCCATCCGGCATTCCAGAAGCGTGGTAACGCTTGCGTGATCCTTGCCAGCGCGACGCCCGACGATGACATGGTCGCCAGGCTTCGCTCCGCCGGGATCACGATCCACGACGAGTTTCTGGAGCCCGAGGTAGAAAGGTCCCCGGCATCGAGGCAGATCCTGCCCGAGGTCGAGATCATTGCTTCCACCGCACAGTCCTTCCGGGGCTCCGTGCATCTCGCCGCGTTTTTCGACGATGCCTCGGAAAAAGCGATACGAGATTGTGTTACCTCGGGTCGCAAGGTAGTATTCATCGGGGATTCGGTGAAAGATTGCATGGACGTTGCCGGGATCTTGAAAACGCGCTGTGGCTTGACCGACGAGCAAGTTGGCGAGATACATGGCCTCGGAGCGGTGACGGATGCAGACCGGATGCGGGAACGGCAGAAGCCCGTCGTGATCGGCAACCGTACCATCGATCTCGGCATCGATTTCGACGCGGACGTGCTCGTCATGTCCGCCCCGACACCAGCGCTGTTCGAGCAACGCCTCGGGCGGCTTCGCGGGGCCCGTGCACGCGATTGCACGTGCTACGTGATGCTGCCTGCACGTGTCGCCGCGGCCTTGAGCGCGAGGTTCGGCACCGCGGAAGTCTCGCGGCGGGAATTACACGACTTCCTGCATCACGGGAGCGGCGGGCATCCGATATACGATTGGTTCTTGAGATATGACGAGTTCCGCCGTGGGGACGCCCCCATCGAGTTCTTGAACGTCCTCGATGACTTGTCCGGCGGGTTGCTCGATGATGCCTATGCGCCGCAGATGATCGACGACAAGTGGAAGATGGAGATGCGGCAAGCGGCGAAAAGCGTCTTCCAGGCGCTCTACAAGCGTGACGTGTCCCATGTCGCCGCGCGGCGGACGGCGATGCGCATGCAAGCAAGGGACGAGGGCACGAGGGATTTCCTCGATTGGATATTCATGCAATTCAGGCCAGCCTCGCTCATGGACGTGATCGTCCACGATGTCCGGACCGGCGCGTGCAAGGTCTACGGCGTGGAGACGATACTCCGCCATGGAATCATTCGACCAGAGGGGTGCAAGATCATCGAGAAGGCGCGTGCACGTGCCGGCGACCCGTGGTACCAGACCATCAAGGAGCAAGGGCGCTACCTTCCCGACCGGGTCGCGGTGATCGCGATCACGGGATACACGCCGCCGGGGGAGAAGGGAAAGAACGCCTATTTCACCGCGCCTTTTCGCCCCTTCTACGAGAACGTGATCAAGCCGAACGGTAATCTTTCGTTCACGTACCGGGTGAGTGGCAGGAGCGCTGTCCAAGACGAGATCTCTCTCAAGGGCATAGAATATCCCGTCGTCATCGATGGCTGGCACGGCTTGCGTCTCGTGTCCGACGATCCGGTGGTGCAAAGCGTGATCAACAGCTGCGTGAATCCCTTGATCAAGGGGGACAAGCACGCGGTCTTCTTCGGCTTGCAACTGCATTCCGACCGGGTCACCGCCGCTTCTTTCGCGTTCGCGATGGAAGCGAAGCTCCGGCTCCCCTTGTACGACAAGACCGCCCCGTTCATCATCGACCTCCCCGTGAAAAACCTCCACGGCGCATCTTTAAAGCGGTTCATCGGAATCATCGGGGTCGACTTGAGCGCCTTTCTCTTGGAAGGTACCCTCAAGGAGCGGAACTGGTACGTGAATTCGACGACGACATCGGAGGACGATTGATCTTGTTCGATTATTACCTCATCGCATATGATATCGCAAATCCCAAGCGGTTAGCCAAGGTATCGAAGTTCCTGGAAGGGTACCTCCGGCGGATGCAGAAATCGGTGTTTCAAGGCGAGCTAACGGCTTCGCAGATCACTATCGTGCGAGATGGCTTGAAAGATATCATCGATCAAAATGAAGATTCTGTAATGATCTACCCGCTCACGAAGCAAAACCTTCTTGCCGTTGAAACCATAGGCATCGAAACATGGGTGGACGATTTTATAATCGGGTGATGACATGAAAGAAATTCTTTATGTTACTACCAATAAAGCTGAGATCAGGCGGGATCACGACTGCATCGTGTGTAGTTACCCGGATCCCGAGCATCCTGACGTGCTTGCCAAGCGATCGATACCCATCCATCGCCTCTCGAGCATCGAGTTCTACGGGAATGTATCGGTCACCATGCCTGTGTTGGAACTCTGTGAGGACCTCGGGATCCCGTGTTTCTTCAACACGTACCTTGGTAATCCCGTGGGGATGTTCATCCCCGCGAGCGGGACGAACCCATCAACGCGATTGCACCAGTACGCCGTCATATCGGATCCCGAGCGACGATTGCGTGTGGCCATTCGAATCGTGCAGAAAACCATACGCGAGAGGATCCGCCTCGTGCGAACACGATTCACGAGCAATGATGCATCGATGATACTAGAACGCATGGAAAGCCACGTCCGAGCAGCAGGTGAAGCACGCGATCTCAACGAACTCCGGGGTCATGAAGGTGTTGCGATGAAGGAATTCTTCGATTGCTTCGGCTCGATGCTGAAATACTTGCCCTTCCATCATCGATCCCGGCATCCCCCCGAGGACGAGAGCAACGCCTTGCTAAGCTACGGGAACGTCTTGCTCTACAACATGGTGAACGCCGAAGTCTACAAGTCTTCGCTCGACCCCTGCGCCGGATTCCTCCACGACGTTGCCGGGCCGCGCAATTCCTTGGCCCTTGACATCGCCGAGATGTTCCGGCCCGCCCTCGTGGATGACCTCATCATCGTTTGCGACCACCAGCGCATCATAAATGTAGGCCATTTTGACAAGGACGAATTCAAATGCTACTTGAGCAAGGAAGGGCGGACGAAGTGGATCGGCGAGTTCAAGAAGCGGTCGAGTCGGCTCGTGGATTACCCTTCCCTCCAGCGACCCGTTTCGATGCAAGAGCAGATCAAGTTGCAATGTTACAAGTTAATCAAATACCTCACGAATGAAGACGCCGATTATGTTCCCATAGATTTCAACAACTGGTGAGACCCTCACGAGCATAGACATCTCCACTTACATCGAGCCATGGCTCGTCAACACGTTCTCGTATTGCCCGCGAAGATGGTATTATCAGCAAATCTTAGGCATGTTCATCCGAAACGATCACGTCGATATCGGGCGCCATGTCCACGAGCGACGACGAGAAGCCACTATCGAGAAGCGGAGCGAGGTCTTCATCATTTCACACGGTTGGAAACTGAGAGGGAGGGTCGATTTCATCCGCACGGGTGAGAATGCCTACATTCCTGTCGAAGTCAAGAAATCGAAGGATAAATTCGGCACTCCCATCTATAACGACATCATGCAGCTCGTTTGCTATGCCGTCATGCTCGAGGAGCGATACGGGACGTGCGTGGCCACGGGCGAGCTGATATATGCCGGATCGAAGAAGAAATACGCGATAGCCATCCAACTCTACCATAAACGCCAGTTACATCGGCTCTTGAACTCGATGCGATCGATGAAAAACTTGCCAGAGATCCCGCGACGAATCAAGAACAAGAACCGGTGCTGGAATTGCTCGATCAATTCCTATTGTCTCACCGGCTCGAACATGTAATCGATAATCGAGATCGAGTGCTTAAAAGGTGACCCGACCATTTAAATAGTGAACGCATTTACGCGGATTCCCAACACCCAGAACGGGAGAACACGTGACCAAGTCATTCAAGGGCGAGTTAGGTGCCCTTCTGATTCAACCATTATAGGATTAAAACTG
>Ga0172366_10002997_pt1 | contig 13285 bp, 7 predicted proteins | sample LakKivSesite69cm_FD_114533 | JGI IMG/M metagenome (GOLD analysis project Ga0172366, IMG submission 114533) | Sediment microbial communities from Lake Kivu, Rwanda - Sediment site 69cm | ecosystem: Environmental > Aquatic > Freshwater > Lake > Sediment | place: Rwanda: Western Province, Lake Kivu... | reverse complement strand
GCCATCGCCTTTTTCGAGCTGGCGATCAAGATCAAGAAGGACTGGCCGAAGGCCTATCACCGTCTGGGGCTGGTCTGCCTCAACAAGGGCGACTTCCCGAAAGCCTTGGAGAACCTGAAGAAGTTCCTCGAGCTCGATCCGCAGAATCCGGAAGCGGCGAACGTCAAGGCGATGGTCGCCACGATCGAGCAGATCAAGAAATAAGGCCCGCGGCCCCCCGACGGGGGGAGAGGAGATCCCAGATGTTCGACGTGAACACGTACCGTTCCCGAAGGGACGGATTGCGCCGGAAGCTCGGATCGGGGCTCGCGCTGTTCCTGGGCAATGAGGAGAGCCCGATGAACTACGCGGACAACACGTTCCGCTTCCGCCAGGACAGCTCGTTCCTTTATTATTTCGGCCTTGATACCGCCGGACTGGCGGCGACGATCGATCTCGACGAAGACACGGAGACCCTCTATGGTGTCGAGCCGACGATCGAGGACTTCGTTTGGACGGGGCCCTTGCCGTCGCTCAAGGATCGCGCCGCGCTCGCGGGCGTGGACCGGGTGACGGCGCCGGACCGCTTGAGGGAGGATCTGGGCCGGTGCCGGCGGGCCGGACGCACGATCCACTTCCTGCCCCCCTATCGGCCCGAGAACAAGCTGAAGCTGCTGGCCTGGCTGGGGGTCGATCCCGCCCGCGCCGCCGCCGAAGCCTCGGTGCCGTTCATCCGGGCGGTGGTCGAACAGAGGTCCGTCAAGTCGCCGGTGGAGGTCGCGGAGATCGAGAAGGCCGTCGACATCTCCGTCGAGATGCATCTCACGGCCCTGCGGATGGTCCGGCCCGGCGTCACCGAGGCCGAGATCGCCGCGGCCGTCCACCAGGTGGCCCGAGCCGCCGGCGGGGACCTGTCGTTCCCGATCATCGCCACGGTCCACGGGGAAATCCTCCACCAGCACGCCCAGACGGCGACCTTGACGAGCGGCGGGATGTTCCTGCTCGACGCCGGCGCCGAGACCGCTCTCCACTATGCTGGCGACCTGTCCACGACCATGCCGGTCGACGGCCGGTTCATCGAGCGTCAAAGAGCCGTCTATCGGATCGCCTTGACGGCGCACGAGAAGGCTAAGGCGGCCCTCAAGCCGGGCGTGCCCCACCTGGACGTTCATTTGGCCGCCTGCCGGACGATCGCCGGGGGGCTCAAGGACCTCGGCCTGATGAAAGGCGATCTCGACGAGGCCGTCCGGCGCGGCGCCCACGCTTTGTTCTTCCCCTGCGGCGAGGGCCACATGATGGGCCTCGACGTCCACGATATGGAGGACCTGGGGGAGGTCTATGTCGGCTACGAGGGCCGCCCCAAGAGCACGCAGTTCGGCCTGAAGTCCCTGCGGCTGGCTTGCCCCCTGCAGCCCGGGTTCGTGGTCACCGTCGAACCCGGGATCTACTTCATCCCCCAGCTCATCGACCAGTGGCGGGCCGAGAACCGGTTCGCCGAATATATCGATTACGACCGCGTCGAGACCTACAAAGGATTCGGCGGCCTCCGGAACGAAGAGGACGTGCTCATCACGGCCGACGGTCATCGCGTGCTGGGGCGCAAGAAGCCTCTGACCGTCGAAGAGGTCGAGTCAGCCATGGGGCGGTCTTGAACGCCGGCGCGGCTCCGGGCGAGAGCCGAGAGCGCGCCGGCCGGGTCGAGTCGGGCCCGTCTTCGCGGCGGGGCCGGCCTTGGCACCTTATCAGTCGGGGACGATCCGGACCGTGAAGGGGGACCGGGCCTCGACCGGCAGGAAAACGATCAGGGTGTCGCCCTCGAGCCGCCGGTCCAGACCGACACGGGCCTCCGGATATCCAGCTCCGTTGAGGAGGACGCGCGGCGTCCCGCCGTTCCAGCCCCGGACGCGGAGCGCGGGATGGATGGCCGGCGACGCGACGCCGGCGTCGATGCGGACCTCGAAGGCCTGGGGCTTGCCGTCCGTGTCGACGAGCTGATAACAACGCTCGGAACGGTCGTAGCCTTCGGACCGGAGGCCGCGGCCCTTGACGACGAGCTCAGCGGGATAGGCCCAGGCCCGGCCGAAGGCCACGACCTGGGGGACGGTCCAGTCGGTCATGCCGTAGAGCCCGGCCCAATACTCCCGGCCGTCCTTCTCGTGAAGGACGGGATCGGAGATCGGGAAGCTCGAGCCGTGCGACGGACGGTCCGACGTCAGGGTCGTCCGGCCGTCGCAGCGGGCCTGGCCCACCGGGAAGTGATTGCACCCGCTGGCCCGACCGTAGGCCGAGAGCCTTTCAAAGCGGAGGTACATCCGGTTGCCCGGCTCGAAGCAGATGAAGGGCTTGTTCCGGGACTTGAACTGGTACTGCTGCACCGTGTAGGGATGCGTGACGTCCCAGCGGAAGGGACCGTACGGAGCGACGTCGGGGTCCTCGACGAAAGACATCTGGGCCGTCCGGCCGGCGTAGTCGGCGACCTTGACGTAGTCCTTCTCCAGGAGGTCAGAGACGATCTGGCCGGGGTGGAGCAGGGCCAGGGTCTCCTGGAACTGCCGCGGCTCGCCGAGCGTTCCCGCCTTCCAAGAGACCTTGCGGGTCGCGCTGGCGTCGGGATAGATGTAGTAGTATTCGTCGACCCAGCATTCCCAGCCGGTCTTGGGATCCGCCCGCCAAGTATGGTCGTAGGCGCTGACCGGCGCGTAGCGCCAGTGGACGACCGTACGGGCCTCGGAGTTCTCGATGATGCGGACGTGGGAGAACCGGCAGTGCCGGTCCTGCATGTGCTCGAAGCAGCCCTCCTCTCTATTCCAGGCTTCGACGCTTTGATCGGACATCCAGTTCTCGTTCTCCGACACCCAAGAGGCTCCGTAGCGGACGCCCCGCCAGAAGACCAGTTTGACGGCGGAGCCGGGGAAGCCGACGACAATGTCCGGGTCCTCGTCGACCGGCCAAAGCCGGTCCCAGGCCGGATCGTACTTCAGCTTCGTATAAAAGGCGCCGAACCGCCCCGGGTTCTTCGGGATGGACGGGAGGCGCCGAGGGGCGATGTCCGGCTTCAGGCCGGCGGCGAGGGCCGAGCGTTCCTTAATCGTCAAGGCCGGCAGGGCACGGTCGTAGACGGCGACCTCGTCCAGGATGCCGTCCAGGCCGAAATAGGACGGCAGCGTCCCCCAGGTCCTGTGGATATCGGAGGGCTTGTCCGGCCGGGCGACCATCCCTAACAGGTAGCCGGACCGGGCGTGGGTGATCGCCCCGGAGATCTTGTTCGACGCGACGAGCGTGCCGTTGATGTAGAGGGACATCTCGGACCTGGCCCGGTAGATGCCCACGATGTGCATCCAGGTCCTTAGCGGGACCGCGTCCCTCTCGCTGGTGCAGGCCAGCCATTGGCCGCCGACGGCGCACTCCAGCGAGGCCTGACCAAGCGGGCCGATCATCAGCCGGTAGCCCTTCACCTCATCGGATTCGGAGGTCAGGATCGGGCACCAGTTCCAGGGGTATTCGCCGAGGGCGATCCAGGCTTCGACCGTGATCTCGTCGCCCGTGACGACGCGGTCCGGTCCGGCCGCCCGCACGCAGGTCGTGAAGCCGTCCAACCGAAGTCCGTTGCCCCGGACGCCCGGCGCTTTCTCGACGTATCCTTCCAGGGTGTCCATGGCCTTGCCGACGGCCTCGGGCGTCTTCGAGCCGCCCAGGGTCTCGAACGTCCAGAAGGCCTTGGGCTCCTGGGCCGCGGCCTTCGCGGCACAGACGGCCAGGATGATCATCGCGAGCTTCTTGTTCACATCTCCCTCCTTCGGTCCGATCCGAGCGGCGTCACTCCGCGGGAGAAGCCTTCCCGCCCCGGCGGGCCGAGAGGAACATCACGGCCGACGTATAGAGCACCACGCCCAGCACGATCCATCTCATCGCATCGAGGGGCAGGGATCTCACCACGTAGGCGGCGACGAGCACGCCGAGGACCCCGCACGTCGTCAGGGCGAAGGCCGCCTTCGGATCATAGGCCTTCTCCCTGACGAACCGGGCGCTCCCGGCGGCCATCAGCATGGCCGTGGCGGTCATCATGATGGGGAAGGCGGTCTTGGGATGCATGCCGAGCGCGAAGATCGTAGCCATGCAGGGGGCGTAGAAACCGACGCCGATCGTCTGGAGAGCCCCGAAGACGAAGGCGACCGCGACGGCGACGGCCAGCTTCCAGCCCGAGAGGCCGAAGGCCTCACCGCCCACGGGCAGCCAGCGGAGCCGGTCGGCCAGCATGATCGAGGCCACGGCCAGGAGGCCCCAGCCCAATCCCAGCCGGATCCTGCGGCGGGACATTTTGGACACCACGCCGGCCCCGAGGACGGCCCCGGCCGGCGCCGCCGCGGCCATGGAGGCCAGCGTCGCCGAGCTCACGGGGACGAACGACATGAAGATCAGGGCCTGGGCCACCGTCGGGATGGTGTTGCCGACGTTCATCGTCCCCGGGATGACGCGGTCGTCCACCAGCCTGAGGAACTTGAAGATCGCCGTCTGCTGGGCGAAGCTTCCGACGCCCAAGGCGTCGAACATGTTGGTGACGAAGCCCGTGCCCAGCAGCCAAGGCCAGGGCGCCGGGGAAAGGCCCTTCCTTTTCTTATACACGTCGGCCAAGAAATAGACGCCGAACGGTAACGTCAGCCCGCAAAGCAAAAGCCTCAGGATCTCGATCATTCTCACCTCGATGTCATGTCGCTCTGATCAGTAATGGCCTTGACTTGATGCCAGGGATATTTTAATTTTATTACAGTAAGAAAGAAATAGATTCTTGCAGAATCCCTCACTCAACCGGACGCGCGAGTTCCAGGGCTCGATCCGGGTTCCGCGGTTGGCCGAGACGGGCCCTGGATCGAAGAAGGGGCGATAGATGAAGCGACTCGGATCCAGGACAAGACGTCAGTTCCTTCAAGAAGCGGGTCTGGCGAGCGTCTCTTCGGGCGCGCTGGCCTCCCTGATGGGAATGACCGCGGCCGGTTGCTCGAAGGGACGGCCCCGCCGCGCCAATATCGTCGTGATCCTCGCCGACGACATGGGCTACGGCGATGCGGGCTGCTACAATCCTGCTTCGCGCATTCCCACGCCGTCGATCGACCGGCTGGCCGCCGAGGGAGCCCGCTTCACGGACGCTCATTCTCCGTCGGCCGTTTGCACTCCCACCCGGTATGGCCTGCTGACCGGCCGGTACGCCTGGCGGACTTGGCTCAAGAGGGGCGTCATCGGCGGCTATACCCCGCCGCTGATCGAGCCGGACCGCCCGACCCTGGCCTCGGTCCTGAAGGCGTCGGGCTACCGGACCGGGTTCTTCGGCAAGTGGCACCTCGGGCTGGGCTGGACGCGGGCCAACGGCCTCGTCCCCGCGTTCGAGGACGGCGAGCGGATGTTCCCCGGATCCTGGCAGGACCCCGACCCTTCGACCGGGCTCAACGTCGATTTCACCAAATCCGTTCACGGCGGCCCGACGGCGCTTGGCTTCGACGAAGCGTTCTTCACCGCCGCCTGCTCGACCATCGACGGGCCGTTCACCTTCATCGAGGACGACCGCGTGGCCGCGATACCCGACCGCCAGGTCTCCGAGTTCTACGACCTCTCGAAAGGGGAGGAGGGCAGCCCGCGGCGCGGCTGGATCGCGCCGGGCTTCAAGCTGGAAGAGGTCGATCTCCGCTTCACGGACCGGGCCGTCCGGTTCTTGGAGTCGAGCCTTGCGGCCGATCCCGGCCGGCCTTTCTTCATCGAGCTGGCGCTCTCGTCACCGCATACGCCTTGGCTCGTCCCGGACCCGGTCAAGGGAAAGAGCGGCGACGGGCCCCGCGGCGATCTGGTCGCTCTGGCCGACCTGTGCGTCGGCCGGATCATGGATGCCCTGGAGCGGAAGGGCGCGGTTGACCGGACCCTGGTCGTCTTCGCCAGCGACAACGGCCCTCATCCCGGCACGAACGGCCACTTCTCGGCGGGCCCCCTGCGCGGGCTCAAGTCGCACATCTGGGAAGGCGGCCACCGGGTGCCCTTCATCGTCCGCTGGCCGGGGCGGATCGAGCCCGGCGCGGTGGTCGACGAGCCCATCTGTCTCACGGACATGATGGCCACTTTCGCCGCCATCGTCGGCGCGGACCTGCCGGCGGAGGCCGGTCCGGACAGCGTCGACATCTCGCCGGCCTTGTTCCGGCGCGGCCGCGCGGCCGCGAAAACCCTGGGTCCGCCCTTGCGCGAGGCGATCGTCTCGCATTCCGAGGACGGGACCTTCGCCATCCGGCGGGGCGGCTGGAAGCTCATCCTCGACAATCAGACGTCGGGCGGCTGGATGGTCCCCGAAGGGACGCCGCCCGTGCCGGGATCGCCCGGCCGGCTTTACGATCTCGTCGAGGATCCCGGCGAGGCCCGCGACAGGTGGTCCGAGCGCCCCGACATCGTCGCGGACCTGACCGCGTTGCTCGAAAATTACAAGAGAGAGGGCCGGAGCGTTCCAAGGCGGACGGGCCGCTGATGGCCGCGGCCGCCGTCAGCGCTCCATCTGCCAGCGGGGGCCGGCTCCGGAGACGAGAAGCACGTTTCCCCAAGCCGTGAAATCGCCCGTGCGAACGATCGTCTTGACCCCCAGGCTCCGCTTCTTCAGATCCGCGTGCGGGATCACCTCGACGGCGACCCCCTGACCGAAGGCCGCGGCGGCTTTCTCGAAGTGGGTCGGATTGTGTTCCCGCGTCTCCTGAGCGAAGACGATCTTCTCCACCGAATGCACGGCCGCGATCTCGGCCAGCGCCTCGAGGACCGACGGCTTCCCCGGGGCCAGGGCGATGTCGATCAGCTCGACCTCGTCCGGACAGGGGAAGCCCGCGTCGACGACCATGAGCTCATCCATGTGTCCCTGGCGGTTCAGGGCCGAATCGATCTGTCTATTGAGCATGCCGATCTCTTTCATCGTCTGGACCTCGTCTTCGATCGGGATGGACGGCCGCAGAGCACCCTGGGGCCGCCCGGCATCCCCCTTCGGGAGGGACGCGGTAGGAGATTATGCCGATATCGCCCGCCATCGTCAAATGGGCCCTGATCGTGGTCGTTTCGGCGGTCTTGGGAGCTTTAAAAAAGGTGAAAAAAACAGTTGCATTTCATGTTTTATTGGATTACTTTGTTACCACACGAAACTATTGGAATAAGGCTCATGATGTTCAAAGAAATCGCCCACCGAAAGACCCAGACAAGGGCCGGGAACGCCAAGCTCATCAGCGAGCTCAACAAGGTCAAGGTCACCAATCTCGTCCGGGACAACGACGGCATATCCCGCGCCGACCTCGCCAAGAGGAGCGGTCTGAGCGCCCCGACGATCTCCCGGATCATCGACGGCCTCATTCGCGAAGGCCTGGTGATGGAGATCGGGGCGGGAGTGTCCCACGGCGGGCGGAAGCCGACCCTGCTGAAGTTCTCGGGTGTCGACAGCTTCATCATCGGCATCGACCTCGGGACGACGAACATCTACGGCGTGCTGACCGATCTCGACGCCAACGTGGTCGCCGAGATCAAGACGCCGACCCGGGTCGAAGGCGGGTTCGACCGGGTCATGGAGCGAACCTCCGACGTGATCGGCGAGCTGCGCGGACACCTCAAGAACCGGAAGGGCCGGATATGCGGCATCGGCCTGGCCATCGCCGGGCTCATCAACAGGGAGCGGGAGATCGTCGAGTTCTCGCCGGATTTCCATTGGCACGATGTCGACGTCCGGGCGGCCCTCGGCCGCAGCCACGCGGACATCCCGATCATCTTCGATAATGTGACCAGGGCCATGGCCCTGGGCGAGATCTGGTACGGCGCCGGGCGGAATTACCAGGATTTCGTCATGGTCAATGTCGGCTACGGCATCGGGGCGGGCGTCATCATCCGCGGCACGCCGCTTTACGGGAGCCTGGGGATGGCCGGCGAGTTCGGGCACATCACGTTCGACAAGGACTCCGACGCGCAGTGCGAGTGCGGCAATTTCGGTTGCCTCGAAGCCCTGGCTTCAGGCAACGCCATCGCCAAGGCCGCCCGCAAAGAGGTCGAGCGCGGCGCCTCGTCCGACCTCCTCAAGGCCTGTGACGGGGACCCGGCGCGGCTGACCGCCGAAATGGTGGCCCAAAGCGCCAAACGGGGGGATCAGGTGGCTTGGAAAGTCTTCGATCTGGCGGCCGAATATATCGGCGTCGGCATCGCGGGGCTGATCAACCTCTACAATCCCGAGGCGGTCTTCCTCGGCGGCGGAGTGGCCCAGGCCGGGGATATCCTTTTCGATCGGGTCCGGAAGACGGTCCAAGCCCGGGCCTTGAAGAAGACCTCGGGCGCCGTATCCATCCTGCCCGCGACGTTCGGCCTGAGATCGGCCGTCATGGGGGCCGTCTCGCTCATCCTGAGCGGAGTCGTCAACCTCAATTTCGAACGCAACGCCGCCGTGCCGAAGAGCTGACATGGCGGCCCTGAGAGACCGGAGGCTCAGGTAGGATGAATTCAGAGATGAATTCTATTTTGAACAAACCATTTATTACTTATTAATAGTTAGGAAGTATCCTTAGGGATAAACGCAAACAAAAGACTCGGTATCAAGGAGGTGCGAGCACGAAAAACACGGCCATCATATCGAAAGGGCATTGAATGGAGTCCTTTGGGTAAGACAGAAAGGAGAGAACAGAATGAGCAGTAGGAAGGTCTTCATGCTCATCGTGGCCTGCCTCGTGCTGACAGCCGTTGCGACGGCGCAGGAGCTGCAGTCCGGCTCGATCAGAGGCCGGGTCACCGATGACACGGGACAGCCCCTCCCGGGCGTGTCCATCACCGTTTCCGGTCCCGCCCTGATCGGCAAGGTCACGACTGTGACCAACGCCGACGGCATGTTCCGGGCCCCCGCCCTGACGCCGGGGACCGGGTACGAGGTCCGGGCCGAGCTGAGCGGTTTCGAGACGACCGTTCAAAAGGGGCTCATCGTCAACCTCAACAAGACGATCACGATCGAGATCGCGATGAAGCCGTCGACCCTCCAGCAGGAGGTCACGATCACGGCTCAGACCCCCACCGTTGACGTCGTCAGATCGGCGACGTCCCAGACGATCACGAGCGACGTCCTGGCGTCCCTGCCTCTGGGGCGCAACGTCGGCAACGTCCTGGCCATGGCGCCGGGCGCGGTCGGCGGCAGCGTCCACGGCGACGGGCGCGGCGAGGTCGGCGCCGTCATGGACGGCATCCAGATGTCGGAACCCGACGTGGGCGGCGTGGCCTTCGGCTACGACGTCGGCATCGCCTTCGACATGGTCGAGGAGTTCGAGCTCGTCACAGCCGGCGCCACGGCCCAGTTCTTCAACAGCACCAGCGGCCTGACCAACGTCCTCATGAAGTCCGGCGGGAACAAGTTCTCCGGCTCGGCCACGGTCTATTACACGAACAAGGATCTGGCCCAGATCCATCTCCCGGAACCGGACCTCCAGGCCCTGAACCTGGCCAAGCCGTCCGTCCCCGTGTACGCGGTCGATACGTCGTTCTCGCTGGGCGGACCCATCTTTAAGGACAAGCTCTGGTTCATGGTCGAAGCCCGCATGATCAACAGCAAGTACACCGGCGACTTCCGGCCCACGGTCATCAATGGGAAGCAATACGACAACTACGATCGCAAGTTCCCCAACTATGTCGGGTTCCTGAAGCTCTCGGCCCAGGTCGCCAAGAACGTGCGTGCCTCGGCCATGGGGCACTACTCGGTGCAGGACGTCCCTTATTATTACAGCGGCTGGGGCCTGACCAACGAGGCCAACCTGAATAACAAGCCCATCCGCTTCAACTACGGCGCCACCGTGTCCTGGACCGTCGACAGCAGCACCATCCTCGACCTTCGGGCCGGCGGCCTGTACTTCAAATGGACGGGGAGCACCACTAAGGATGGTAATCCCGACGGTCCCTACTTCTCCGACGAATACACCGGATACAGCTGGGGCAACGGCGGCGGCGAACAATACACCTACAAGCCCAAGGTCAACATCTCCCTGACCGCCACCAAGTTCCTGGACAACGTCCTCGGCGGCAGCCACGAATGGAAGGCCGGCCTCGAGTGGGAGCGGAACCGCGGCGACTGGGGCTTTTATATGAACCAGCCCTTGTTCTGGACCTACTATGACGGCAGCCCCTATTACTGGGCCGCCCAGAACGGCGGCGTGACCGATCCGGTCTACGGCGATGGGCTTCTCACCTACGCCGCCATCGGCACGACCTATGGGTCCGGCGCCGAGATGGGAATCACCTCCCGGTTCGGCGGGTTCCTCCAGGACTCCTTCACTCTCAAGCGCTTGACCATCAACGCGGGCCTGCGGCTTGACCATATGACAGCGTGGAGCCCGGGCCGATCCAAGGGCGCGGCCACCGATCCCGTCGCCCTGGCCATCGGCGAGACCTACTTTGAGGAGACCTACGGCCTCAATCCCTACGGCGAAGTCGCCTACGACACCTGGAACGACGCTTTCCCCTACGGGCTGTTCCTTTCGCCCCGCCTCGGCCTGACCTACGACCTCTTTGGCAACGGCAAGACGGCCCTGAAGGCCTCGTTCACCAGGCAGCAGGAGAGCTTCCCGACGGGAACGTTCTCGGCCATGTACCCTCTGACCTGGCGCCAGTTCACCTGGAACTGGTGGGACGACAACAAGAATGGCCAGCCGGACGTGCCCGGCACCGACCGCTATGAAGAGGCCTACGGGGACACCCCTCTGGCCATGGTCTCCACGGCCTATCTCGACTCGATCGATCCCGACGTCAAAGTGCCGTACGTCGACGAGATCACCCTCGGCATCGAGCACGAGCTGGTCAAGGACCTCCGGATCAGCGCCCGCTACATCAACAAGAGCCGGAAGCGCATTATGGGCAGCGTTCTTTGGGACAAGGATTCCGACCAGTACTGGTACACCCAGGACCTGGCCCCGGAATGGTGGATCCCCTTCACGACCACGGTGCCCGCGACCGGCTCCTATCCGGCCCAGGACGTCACGATGTACTTCCTCTCCAACGACGCGCCCGAACAGTTCCGCCGCCTGACGAACGTCCCCGAAGCCAAGCTGAAATACAATTCTTTCGAGTTCAGCTTCGACAAGCGGCTGGCCAAGGGCTGGCAGCTCGGCGGGTCCGTCAACTACACGATGCTCAAGGGCAACTATTCCCTCGGCTACGCGTCGTGGGCTTCGCAAGGCAACTTCTCGACCCCGAACTCGTTCGTCAACTCCTATGGCGAGATGACCTACAGCCGGCCCATCGTCATCAAGCTCTACGGCACCTTCAATATGCCCTACGGCTTCCTGTTCTCGTTCTTCTACACCCACTACGACGGCTCGCCGTGGGGACGGACGGTCACCGTCCGGCCGCCGGCCGCCTGGGCGGCGGAGAATAACGCCGCCACCACGGGCTATTCGATCTACGTCAGCCCGCCCGGCACCTACCGGAACGAGGCGGCCGACAATCTCGACCTGAGGCTCGGCAAGGACTTCAAGCTCGGCCCCGGAACGGTCGACGTTTTCGTGAACGTCTTCAACCTCCTCGGGTCGTACACCCTGACGGTCGCCAAGAACCCCGCCGGGACCTGGCGGCCCGTCGACGAGAACACGACGGAAGGGACCTATACCGTCGGGTCCACCGGTCTCCGCGGCTTCGCGGGGTCCCGTCAATTCCGGTTCTCCCTGTCCTACAAGTTCTAAACGTTGTAAGATGACGGCGGACGGGGGGCCGTTCGGCCCCCCGTCCGGCCTTTCTACGCCGGGTCCCGGCGGCCCGGCGGAGGACGAAGAGACGTTGACAGGTGAGCGGTGATCGCCGGGAGGGCCGTAGTCCACTCGCTCAATGTCCAGGCGCTCTCTTGTGACCGGCCGAACGCTCTAAGCCCCAGGCCGGAGCGCGGAAGCGACCTCAGGAGCGTATGATGACCCAAGCCTCGCTCGGCATTCCCGTCGTCGATCTCGTCATCATCGTCGTCTACATGCTCGGCATCCTGGCCATCGGCGTCCTGTCGACCCGGGGCCTGGGGAAGACGGCCAGCGGCTATTTCCTGGCCGGCCGCTCCCTGCGCTGGGGGGTCGTCGGCTCGGCCATGTTCGCCGCCAACATCTCGACCATCCACCTCGTCGGCCTGGCCGCCTCGGGCTATTCGGACGGCCTCGTCTGGGGCAACTTCGAATGGATGGCGACCTTCACCCTCGTCCTTCTCGCCCTCGTCTTCGCCCCGTTCTATTTCCGGAGCCGGATCTCGACCCTGCCCGAGTTCCTCGAGAAGCGCTACGGGCCCGGGGCCCGGGTCATGCTGGCCTTCATGGCCATCCTGGCCGCGCTGTTCATCCATATCGGCATGAGCCTCTACGCCGGCGCGGCGGTCTTCCGGCAGTTCTTCGGCATCGACGTCGTGACCTCGATCGTCATCATCTCGATCGTCACGGGCATCTACACCATTCTCGGCGGGCTCAAGGCCGTGGTCGTCACGGAGTCCATCCAGTCGGTCATCCTGATCTTCGGGGCGATCCTCGTCACGGTTTTCGCTATCCTGGCCCTGCCGGGGCACGGGATCCACACCCTGGCGGAGTTCAAGGCGGCCGTCAAACCCGACCAGCTCAGCATGCTGCAGACCCGCAGCGCGGCGGGGCTCAATTGGTATGCCATCTTTCTCGGCTACCCGATCCTGGGGATCTGGTACTGGTGCACCGACCAGACCATCGTCCAGCGGGTGCTCGGGTCCCGGACCGAGAAGGACGCCCAATACGGAGCGCTCTTCGCCGGGCTGCTCAAGATCCTGCCGCTCTTTATCATCGTGTTCCCCGGCGTCGTCGGCTACGTCCTCTTCCGCGACGTCATCGGGGCGGACGCCAACCAGACCCTGCCCGTCCTGCTCGTCCGCCTCATCCCGACCGGCCTCAAGGGCCTCATCGCGGCCGGATTGCTGGCGGCGCTCATGAGCACCATCGCCGCCGCTTTGAACAGCTCGGCGACGCTGGTGGCCGTCGATATCGTCAAGCGCCTCAAGCCGGAGACCCCGGACCGGGCCCAGATACGGATCGGACAGGCCTGCGCCGTCGCCGTCATGCTCCTGGCCATGGCCTGGTCGACCCAGGGCGGGCGTTACACAAGCATCTTCGAGGCCATCAACACCATCGCCAGCTATCTGGCCCCGCCGATCACGGCCGTCTTCCTGTGGGGCGTCTTCTGGAAGCGCGGCACGCGCCAGGCCGCCCTGACGACACTTATCGCCGGCTTCCTCATCGGCGTCGTCTCCTTCCTCGTCGTCCTGCCGGCCTTCGGCACCGAGAAGGTCATCACG